>Ga0307479_10001678_pt1 | contig 20255 bp, 17 predicted proteins | sample atmos_gasesECM4C_FD_203743 | JGI IMG/M metagenome (GOLD analysis project Ga0307479, IMG submission 203743) | Hardwood forest soil microbial communities from Morgan-Monroe State Forest, Indiana, United States - atmos_gasesECM4C_515 | ecosystem: Environmental > Terrestrial > Soil > Temperate...
GCATACTGCGCGCCTCGTCTGCATTGCCTGCCAGGGCCTGGGCATAACCGTAGGCCATGAGCATGACGGGAGCGTCACCGGATAGTTTCCGCGCGCGCTGAAAAGTGTCGACGGCCTGCGCATACATCTTCTTTTGTGCGTACGAAGAGCCGAGCCAGAACTGCGCGAACACGTCGCCCGGATGCAGCTTGACAACTTGCTGCGCCTCTTCAATTGCCGCGTCATACGAGCGGCCGAAGTAGTATGTCTCAGCCAGAACGTCGTGGAAGAGCGGACTGACCGGATCAAGATCGAGCGCGTCGTGGGCTTGAGCCACTGCCTCGGAGTTGTGCCCCTGAACGATGAGCAGGTGGCAATACCACTCGTGAGGAGTGGGATCATTGGGATTCAGCTCAATGGCACGGCGCAATTCCTTTTCCGCGGTGACGAGGTCCCAATCGTAACTCATGGCCACGTTGCCGAGGACAGCGTGAGCTTCAGCAAGCCTGGGATTGAGCTGCAAAGCTCGCTGCGCGGCGTCCCGCGCTTTTGGTTTGGCCTCGCCGGGGGGCATTCCGTCGTTGGGCACCTGACCCAGAAGCGCCGTCGCCCCAGCAAGCCCCGCGTAGGCTTCCGCATAAGACGGATCGTCGTGGATGGCCTGTTCAAAAAATGCGATGCTGCTGCGCAGGTCGAAGCGATTGCCCCAGGCGAACTTGCCCTGATGGTAGGCGTGGCGCGATTGAGCGATCTCGGGTGTAGCGGCGTGAACGGTTCCAGACCCCAGTAGAGGCTGAGGTTGTGGGCTGGGCGGCAGTGGAAGTGTGGCAAGAATCTGCCGTGCGATCGCCGCGGAGACATCGGATTCCACTTGCAGAACATCGGAAAGTTCACGAGTGAACGAATCGGCCCATAAATGGGTCTCATCGCTGACCTGGATCAATTGCACGTCGATGCGCACCTGATCGCCGGCACGCTGGACGCTGCCTTCCAGGACGTACTTGACGTTGAGGGTGCGGCCAATCTCGGGGATCGGCTGGGTGGAGACGATGCGGGAAGACGTTGCAGCGATGACGCCCAGGTGCGGGGGATCAAGCTGGCCGAGTTTGGTGCGGATAACATCGGTGAGGCCGGCGGTGATGTAATCCGGCTTGGAATCGCCGCTAAGGTAAATGAATGGGAGCACGACGAGGCGCACTTGCTCAGGAGCGCGAACGTGGTGACTCAGCCTCGAAAACGGATCAAGGACCACTAGAACAAGCAGTGCACCGCCGATGGCGGCCACGCCCAGCCATTTTCCAAGGCGTTTTTGGCGAGTCTTGCGTCCATCTTCCTGGGCATCATGGGGCTTCGGCGAAACCTGGCTCTCTCCATTCTCCTCATTTGTGGCTCCGGAAGTTCCGGAAACAGTCTGCGTGCCGGCATTTGCATCTCCAGGTTCGGGATCTGGCTCAAACGCGGCATCGGCTTCGGGATCATCTACGGGCTGGCGCTTCTTGAACCAATCATCCAGTTCGCCGGCGTAGGCATAAACCGTGGATTTTTTCTGGTGCTCGTGACGATGGATGGGAAGCCCTTCGGTCTTCTCCCAGCGCTGCACGGTGCGGACTTCGCGGCCCAGATGAGCGGCAATCTCTTTCCAGGAGACTAGTTTCTTGTCTGAAAGGGGTGACCCTTTGGGACCAGGCGTGGCTCCGGTTACCGGAATGTCGGTGGGCGACATTAAAGCGATTCAATGGGCGGATTATACCCTAAGAATTGTGCAGAAATTGTGAATACCGTATCAGTGAGCGGCCTTGGCGGCCACGGCGCCGGCGGCGGCGCCAATGAGGAACCATTTGGCGGCGCGGGTAATGCGGCGCCAGACGCTGCCGCCGCGAGCGATGCGCAGAGCGTCGTCGCGTTCGTGGGTGAGCGCGGTGGTTTTGTTGCGTTCGTCGGTGAGGTCGCTCTGGGAGGTGGCGAGCTTGGCCTGGCAGGCTTTGCAGTCGATGGTGAAGTCGTAGAGAGGCTTGAGGTCTTCAGCGGGAATGATGGCGCTGGCTTGGGGCGTCGGGGAGTTTGGCAAGGCTGGTGCGGATTGCGGAGCGATGGGAGATGGCAGGGGGATTTGGCTCGGGAGTTCGCGAATAATTTGCGCGGGTGTCACGATGGTGCGTTTCTCGGCGGCCAGGGTGGCGAGGGTTTGCGCGAGTTGGGCGTCGCGGTCGTGTTGCCGTGCGTCAGCGGCGGCAAGGAGTTGTTTTGTTGCGGCAAGTTCGGACTCGAGTTGCGAACGATCGCGGCGGTCCGCGCGCCAGGAAAAATAGACAGCTAGAGCTAGCAGAAAGGCTAGAGTAAATTCAGCGAGATGAATCCAATATCTTGCGGGCATCGGTCTATCCGGAATGAGGTTGCTTGTAGGGGCGCAGCATTCTGCGCCCCTACAAGGAGAGCGTTAACCGTGGGATTACAAATAATGCGCGCGGCGGGCCAGAACCTGTGCGGCGTAAGTTGGGTTTGCGCCGCCGTTCCAGGCGAGGAGCGCCCGCGTGGTATCGCCGGCCATGGCGTCGAATTTCTTGCGCAGGACTTTGCAGCCAAGGGCGAGGCCTTGTTCGGCATCGCACAGGGCGGAAAGAAACAGGGCATCAAAGCCTGTTTCGCGGGCGACCTGCCCCATCACCTGCATCAAGCCCCAGGAAAAGCCGCGGGAGTAGGCTTCGGTGGCGGAGACCTTGTTATTTGTGTACAAAGGCGCGACGTATTTGCTGAAGAACGCGGGCTCGTAGCGCATGGCCCAGGGATTCCAGCCAGACTCCTGCTCGATGACGGCGCAGACGAGCGCCGGTTCGAGTGATTGAACGGAGGCCGCTTTGCGCGCAAGCGCCAGAAGTTGAGAAGGAGGATTCACGGGTATCCGTCACCTGGTACGACGGGGGCCGTTCAAGTCCACAAAACGAACCATGGGCGTTTCGTCGAGTGCAATTCCCTGCTCGGCGGCGATTTTCTGCAGCGCGTTGTAAATGTGCGGCAAATGATTGGTGGCAATGTCGCGCACGAAGGCGCGGGTGATTTCGTCATTGCGCATCCGGCGATGCAGCCAGCGGAGGAACAATACAAATTGCACGCTCGCCGTAAAGATGGCCGTCAAAACGCCGTACCAATGGATGGGCATGGGTGATCCTTAGGAGGTAGAGGAAGTAAAGGAGGTAAATGAGGTAAAGGAAAGGAACTGGCGCGCACTTTTCGTGAATGGCGGCCTGGAAATTCCGCGGCCTCTAAATCCTTTATCTCATTTACTTCCTTAACCTCATTTACTTCCCGTACAGATTTCCAGAAGTAAGATTCGGCTGCTTGCGAAATCAGAAGAATGCGCCGGGGAGGGCGCCGAGCGCGGAGCCTAGGCCGGAGCCGAGGGCGGAGAAGAAGCCGCCGCCGTTGGTGCGCGAGGCGTTGTTGCGGACGTTGAGGAGTTCCGCGGGGATGCCGAGGGTGCGGCCGAGGAGGTTGGAGTCGATGCCGAAGAGGCCGGAGAGGCCTTGCAGCGCGGCCATTTGGCGCTGAAAGGCGGTGTTGGTGAAGGCTAGCTGGTTCTGCTGGGCCTGGCCGGCTTCGGCAATTCCCTTCTGGCGCGCGAGCTCGTCGGTGAGCTCGCCGAAACCGGCGGAGTTGCGCGTACGCGCGAGGCGGTTCTGCGCGGATTGCTGGAGCGAATCGAAGGCGCTGGCAAGGGCGCCCTGCGATTGCCCGGTCACCGCGGCTTTGTCCGCCGGGCTGAGGCCGGGATTGTTGAGAATGCTCTGAAATTGCGGCAGCAACAGGTTGCCGACTTGCTGCTGCTGGCCGAGGAACTGCTGATTGAGCGCGTCGATATTGGCGCGCTCCTGATCGGTCATTTGTCGCGTTTGTGATTGTGCACCGCGTCCCATGGGAAACCTCCTGTGAAATAGGAAAGGGAGGATGTAAATGAAGTTAAGGAAGTAAAGGAGGTAAAGGAAAGGAACTCGACGACCATCTAATCGACTCGGAGGCGCGATTCTGTTCTCGGTCCTTTACTTCCTTAGCTTCCTTTACCTCATTTACTTCCCTTACTTCCCTTCTGTTAATTTTTTGCAATAGGGCGTCCAGGCATCGTCGCGGAGCCAGCCGAGACGGGCGATGCGTTTGCCGAACTTGCTGGCGATGGGTGGGGGGAGCCAGGCGTGGACGTCTTCGAGGCCGCGCTGCCAGGCGTCGCGTTCGGCGGCGGCGTGAAGCGCGAGGAGCCATTGCCAGCGCTCGCGGGGCGTGCCGGCGCGCGGGTCGAGCAGGAGATAGGCTTCGGCGGTCAGGCGCAGCAGGGCCGCGCCGATGATCCTGCTAGGTGGAGCCGTCCCTTCGGTGTCTCGCGAGCTGCATTCAACTGGATCTTGCGTACCTTGCGGTGGTTGCTGTAGTGGCGCAGCATGCTGCACCACTACGGCCGAGGACGCAGCGTCATCGGCGAGAACTAATTTCGTGACGAAGAGCGGGTTGCGCAAATCGGGCAAGTGGTAGTCAAAGCCTTGCGCGGCGTGGATGGCGCGTAACGCGGCCAGATCGCTTTCCTGATATTCGCGGATGTGCATGAACGCTAAGAAAAGCGGCGGCAAGCCGCCGCACTCCAGACACGGGCTGCGCACCCGGGGCGGAACGGTCTAAAGACCGGCGACTACGAGACCGTTTGGCGGGCGATGCGCGAGCCGGGATGGATGCCGAAGCCGTTGCCGCTGCGGGGGACGCCGTTGGGAAAGACGCCGCTTCCGCTGGAGGGCAGAGGGGCGGGGCCGGCGCCGCCGCCGCCGGCTACAGCGATCGGCGGCGCGCCGAAGGAAACCGGCGCGGAAGGCAACGACCCAATGTACTGGGAATACGCGCGCCAATAGAGCGTCTGATTGCCGAGCTGGACGTACAGATTGCGCGAAGCGCCCATGAAATAAACGCGCGGCGCGGCGAACGCCGGAGTGGTGTCCGATTCCGCAAAATAAAAGAGGCCGGGCCGGGCGGCGGACGGATCCGCGATGGAAATATCGAACCAGCCGTTGGAGGCTTGCACCGAGACCGAGGCGATCGGTGACGGAGCCGGCGCCGGTGTGCTAGGGTCCACACCCGCGCGCTGGCTGGTGGCGTTCACGGACGAAACAATTTTCACCAGCGTCTCGTAGAGGTACGGGTCGCGGTCCTTCAGCGGCGCGAGTTGGGCTACGGTCAGCATTGATTTTTCTTGGCACCCTGAGGTAACGGCTGAAGCACTTTATCAAGCGATTTTGAATTCGGAAACGCGGGACTATGCAATCTTGATGGATGCGACTCTTTGCATGCGATCTCTTCGACATTCCGATAGCATGAAACACCTAAGACGACAAATGTTTTTTCTTGCTGCGGTGGTCTTGTCCATTGCTACGCCAGATTTTGCTGGGCGACGGGAGCCGACACCTGCACAGCCGAATCCGCAATCGGCTGACGTCCAAAACGCCGCCACGAAAGCGGCTGATCGCAAAAAACGTTTCGATGAGGAGAAACGCCGCCTCGAGGAAACTGGGGCCTCGAACTCACAAGCATCGTCCGCACCTTCTGGTCAGACGCTGTTCATTTCCCCTGCGGTCGTTATGGTTCTTGGCGACACGCAATCCTTCAGCGCGTTCGACATCAGTGGCAAGACCTTGACGCACAGCGCACAATGGTCAGTCAGCAATTCTTCCGTCGGCGAGCTTTCGACGTCGGGGGATCCCACCATCACGAGCAAAAGCCACGGCACAGTAACAGTGCAAGCGCGCATTGGGGGAAATTACGCAGAGGCAAGGGTTACGGTGGTTCCCGGCACTAGCCTGGCGATTGGGTCCGTTCGATGGTCCTCAGGAGATATTCCCGGATTCAAGACAACGAAAATCATGCCCGCCGTGCCGAGCGCTAGCGGCGTCGATGTCTTCGAGGTCGCCACGAACGCCCAGGGAGACACACTGGTGCGCGCGTTGATGGAAGACGGACGGCAGCTCTGGATGCGATACCTTTCAAAAGGAGCCCGCCCCGATTCCTTACCTGGCATGCCGAAATCAGTTGTTGCTCATTGAAACTTCCCACTAATTCATTCCGCGGACGGGGGACCAGGGGTCTACCCGCACGCTGGGCGTGAATTTTTGGAGGCGGAACCAGGCGCCGGGTTGATTGGTGCTGACCTGGAAGGCTACGCGCTCGCCTAGAACATTGATCGGCAATTCCAAATCTTTTGCCGAGGGAGAGCTGAGCGGGAGCGGCTGCTGCGTTTGCGGGGCGCTGGCGGAATCGGTGAAGCTGGTCAACGACAGATTCCCTGCCCCTTCGACGAACATGGTGAGATAGCTAAACAGTTTTCGGTGCGCGCCGAGATTGAGGGATTGCTCGACGGCGCGTTCCGGAAAATAATGCGTGGTGTAGTAGCTGGGGATGGCGGTGCCGTCGTCGGAGAGTTGCGTGTCCTTCAATTGATAGACCTTGCCGGTGGCGCCACCGCCGCCGACTCCAGGCGTTCCGCCGCCGAGCGCGACGATAGCGGTGCCGTCGGTGCGCTCGATGAGCGCGCAAGCGTTCGCGGCGATGGTCCAGGGGGACCACTTGCGCGTTTTGTCCGTGGCGGTCTTGCGGCCGGTGTATGTGATATTGATGGGCGGGCGCGAGGCGATCAGGTCGGCGTCGTCCAGGTCGCGATAATCGAGCATCAAGATTTTGTTTGGTGAAGTGGCGCTGCCGAGCGGCACGCCGACAAAGATGCGGCGTTCCTTGGTGTCCACAGTGACCCACAGAGTGTGGCCGTACTGCCAGTTGATTTGGTTCCAGGTGGGCTGGATTTCCTGGGAAATTTTGATGGGCTCGCCGCCGCTGAAAATGTAAAGCCCGGTGCGGTGCGCGATAACCACCCAGTCTTCTCCGATGCCCACGCCGCGCACCGAAGGCGTGCCGACTTTGCGGGAAACTTCGGCGATGGCCCAGAGCGACGGCTCGTTGGTGCCGTCGTCCTGGGTGACGTGGAGCGAATGTTCTTTGACGAAATAAAGCCGCTCGCGCAGCTTGAAGGCCGCGCGGATGGCCTGGCCGTTGTTTTCTGCGACGCTGAGGAGGCCATTGACGCCGTCGTAGCTTTCCGGATCCGCGACGCGGCTGGCGCGCACCAGGGAAGTGTTCAATGGTTGCGCGGTGGGAAAAATCTCGATGCAATCGATGTAGAACTGGCCGTTCTGGTTGGGCGTGCCGTCGGCGTAGATGCGCAGGGCGAGGTCACTCGGAATGGTGGCGAGCGGCGCGGTCAATTGCGCGGTGTATTCGACATAGCTGGCGGTGAGCTGCGCGGCGGTGAGCTGCAGACCGGTGGTGTTGATTCCGCCAATCGTACTGAAAAGATGGATGTGCAGCGTGCCTTGTGAAAGCGTGGCGTTGCGCGCGCAGCGGGCGCGCACGGTGTAGTCCGTATTGGCCTGGATGAGCGGCGCGCCGAGCGAGTCGTTGACGGCGCCTTGCGTCATCAGCCCGCGCGTCGGGGTGGAGCCATTTCCCACGATGGAATAGGCCGCGCCCCACACGACGAAGTTTTCTTCATCCGTGCCGCCGGGCGCGAACACGGAATCCGGCGTCCAACCCAACGGGTAGTGCGGCAATGAAGGACCAGTGAAGCCGCCATCGAAGCCGAGGTTCAGCCAGTTGTTCATCTTTTTGCGCTCGCCCCACCAGAAGAGGCGCTGCGCATAATCCAGAACGCCGGCACAATCGCCGAGTTCGATCAGCTTGAAGAGATTGTCGACATTGGTGCCGGCGAGAAGAATGGCGTCGGAGAAATCCACGACGATGGACGTGGTGGTGTTATCGGCAATGACCATGTTTCCGCTGAAGAGCGTTGAGCCACTCGCTGTGTAGAAAAAACTCGCTCCACCAGCGCCGGTGAAGCAAAGAATCCTGGCGACGATGTTCGATGGACCGGTCGGAATGTTGGTGACTACGGCGCGCTTTCCGCCGCTGGCGGTCCAGCTTGTAGCCGGGCTGGGCTGGGTAAGGTAGCCCTGGCGCGTCTTAAAAATGACGCAGACTTTATGCACGCCGGTTGAAACGCTCCCGGCTGCGGCGGCGGTTCCGCCGCCGGAAGCCGCGAGGCCGCCGGTCGTGGCCGTGAATGTGAAATGCGTGGAGTCCGGCACGGAGGTGATGGGGAATGTGCCGTTGTAGCCGGCGATGCCGATTCCGGTGGTGGTCACCAGCTGCCCGGTGACAAATCCGTGCGCGGTTGCGGTTTGAATCGTTGCGGCGGCGGAGGCCGCCGTGCCGCCTCCCGAAGCGGCGAGCCCGGAAGCGCCAGCGATGTAGGTAAATTGTGTAGTGGTTGGCGCGGAGACGACGGGAAACGTGCCGTTGTAGGCGGCGACGCCGACTCCCGCGATGGTCACCGATTGTCCTGCCGAAAGGCCGTGCGCGGCGGTGGTGGTGATGGTTACGAGAAAACCGTTTTCGGTTGCGCCGCTGGGGCTGGCGGCGATGGCGACGGCCGCGGGCTGCGTGGCGCCGCTCGGGCTCGTGGTGATGGCGACGCTTACGTTTTCATCGACAACCGTTGGCCCGCCTCCGGGGCCGCTTTGGCTGACGCGATCGAAATTCGTGTCGTCGTACTGGCGCGGGAGGTCGTTGCCGGTTTTGCCGTCGCTGATGGCCAGGTATTCGCGGCCGAAGAGCGTCGTGGAGTTGGCGTAAGCATTGGACGCGAGACCGGTGGCGACGCTCGCGAGCGTGCCGGGAGTGGTTTCCTTGTAGAGGACGCCGTTGGAGTCGAGCGCCATGGTGCGCAGGGTGGCGTTGAGCGTTTCGTAGGTCTTGACGTAGTTGACGGTCGGATTGGCCGCCAGCGGTCCGAAGAGCGCTTGCAACCCCGGACGAGTAGCCACGCCGCCGTTGCTGAAGATGACGTCCTGGCAATCGGGCGAAACGCCGTGCGGCAGATCCGCTGGAGACATATCGGTCACCAGCCCGCCGAAAATCTCGATGGGCGCGTCAAATGATCCTGCTGTTGTCATTGGTTGACCAGGTACTGCTCGGTGTGATAAACAGATGCGCTCGGGCGCGTTTTGGAGAGTGCTCCCAGTGGGGGTACTGGGCGCGCCTGCGAAGCGCCGAAGGCTGCTCTGCAGCCCCAGGAGTTCGAGTCTCCCACTCTCCGCTCTGGCCTTCGGCGTGCCTATTGAAAGCTTGGAAATTTATGGTATTCTAAAATTGCTTCGCAGGCGCGTCCAGTACGCGTTTTGGGGGCGGTGAGGAATCATCGCCCTTTTTTATTTTGTGCTATCCTGAAATTGCCTCTCAAGCGTGCCCAGAATATGTTCAAGGGCGGCGAGGAATCGCCGCCCTTTTTATTTGGGCTGGCCAATTTTCGCTAGCTGCTACTTCCCTGCTTCCGCTCCCGGTTGGGTCTGTGGCTCCTGCGTTCGCTGGCGTTCTCTGCGTCCGGCGGCGACGAGGCCGTACTGGGCGGCTTTTTCGCGGTCGAGGATGGCGCCGCAGGAGCGGCAGACGGCCACGCCATGTTTGATCTTTTCGCCGCAGACGGGGCACTCGGCGAGCGGCTTGGAATCGTAGAGCCAGGGCTTTTCCAGGCCGAGCTGGCGGGCGGCGCGGCGCTCCAGGTCGGTGATGAACATGGGATTTTTGGTGCGCTCCCATTCGAGATCGGCGGCGGCGACGAGGCGGCGCTGAAATTCCTCGAGGCGGCGCCGGGCATCGGCAAGCTCCGATTCCGTAGGCTCGGGGCCGGCGGCGACGAAGACGCCGTGAAAACTTCCCTCGCCGGAATCGCTGTTGATTTCGCGGGCGATGTCTTCGGCGATTTCCCGAGCGGTGATGCGGTATTCCATGGTGCGCTTGTCACCCATGTCGATCACGCCCGTGCATCCGCGAATGGGAGTGACGGCGTAAGCTTCGCCGGGCTCCGGCGAACGCACCTCCAGCGAACCGAAGTAGGTGCGGTGGCGCGGCGGCCATTTTTCCGTGGAAATGTTCACCAGCGTGACTGTGTTGTTCGTACTCGTCTCCGTGTTCATGAACGCCTCACTTTTACTGAAATCATTCGGGCTACTCAGCAACGGCCCACTCGCGGTATCATTCCGTCCGGACCTGCTTGGGAGGGCCTATTTCCATTCCTCGGTTCGCACCCGGGAAGCAGAGCACGATTTGCTGCCGCGTGCCGGCGCCCGGCCGAATTTCCCTATGAAAACCGGCGCGCTGGCTGCGCGGCTTGTCTCCGTTGCGATTTTACTTTCTGCTTTTGGCTTTGCCGTCTTCCGCGCCAGCGTTCAGGCGATCTCTCACGACGAAGCGCTCACTTATGTCTGGTTTCTCGATGGCGGCGTCGACAAGCTGCTGCATTTTGACGCCAACAATCATGTCCTATTCACATTTCTGGCGAAGCCGTTCGTGAAGCTGCTGGGTCCGCGCGAGATATTCCTGCGCGGCGCAAGCCTGCTCGGCGCAGCGGGGTACCTGGCGATCGCTTTCTTGTTGAGCCGGAGGCTCTTTGGAGACGGCCTCTTGTTCGTGATTTGTACCGCGTTGCTGGCGCTGAATCCCATGGTGATGGATTTTGCGAGCGCGGCGCGCGGCTACGGCCTTGGACTGACGTTCCTGCTGGGCGCCATGTACGCGTTTGCGGAGCGCATCGAGCGTGGGCGCTTCGATCCGGTGGCCGCGGATTGGCGCAAGGGATGCGCGGCTGCGTCGGTGCTACTGGCTCTGGCATTCGCCGCGAATCTCACGAACCTCATCCCCGCATTAAGTTTGACTTTGGCGTTCGCGATCACCGTGCTGCCTACCGGCGTGTGGCGCTCCGGCACGACCGGCAGCGGCCTTCGCGAGTTTGTTCAGTGGACAATTTTTCCTGGCGCTGCGGCAGGGCTTTTTCTGATGTGGCCGTTTCTGATACAGGCTCGCCCATACCATTTTTACGTGGGCTATGGCCGCGCGGCCGACACGCTGCGGGACGTTTTTAACTCGACGTTTCTGTACCGCTGGACCGACGATTTCTTCCTGAATCTGGGCGGGCAGCCGCCGGCACCGGGCAGTTGGCAGGAGCTGGCCTCGAATGCCGGGACGTATCTGGCGCTGCCGCTGCTGGTGGTTTTGCTGATCGCCGGAGCGCTCCTCCCTGGGAAAGAGCCCGCGGGGAGCGAAGAAAAACAAACCGCGCTGCGCCGTTTCTTTTGCGGCGCATCGGCTGGCTGCGTGATTCTGATTGCGGCGCTGCACCTCATCGTACATTTGAAGTACCCCGTCAGCCGCACCTGCCTCTATGTAATCCCACTTTTTACGGTGAGCTGTTTGCTGCTGGCGAAGGAGTTTTCCGCGCGCGTGCGTCTTCCCGGCCTGAGCATGGCGGGGCTGCTGCTTGCGGGCGTTGTGCTACTCGATTACGCGAGTGTGATGCAGGCGCGAACTTTCCGCTACAACGCTTACGACATCATCTCGCGCGATCTTTATCAAGTCATCGAGAAAGATGCGCTATCGCGGGGACTGACCAACGTGCGCGTGGGCGGCACCTGGTGGTACGAGCCGGAAATCAATTTTTACCGGCTGCGTGACCGCGCCCGGTGGATGCTGCCCTACGAAATCAAGGACCGTTCCTACTGGTGGCAAACGCCCGGCGCACTGGAGCCAGCCGCCTACGACTACTTCGTTTTCATTCCCCCGAGCGACCCGCAATTGACGGGCCCGCGCGTCCGGAGCATCTATCACGACGAGAAGACACAGGTCACAATCATCGCCTTGGCTCGAGAGCAATGACTTCGTATTTTGCACTTCGAGCACCCTGCCGGATGCCGCGGTTCGAGTGCGCAACTGCATTTCGTACTCGATCGTGACGTTGGCGTCCACGGCGCCGGCTGTACTGAGCCGGTCGCTGCGGCAATGCCGCGGAGGCTAAGCCGGGCTCAGGCGCTGGCTCTCATACTTGACGAGGAGGAAGGAGAGCGCGCCGCCAGCGAGCACGGTGAAGAGCGGGTCGAAAAATGGAATGCGCAAACGCGTGTTCATCACAAAAGGCAAGTGCGCCACCGTCACCACGAGCACGCAGAAGCCTAACGAAAGCGCAGCCGGCCGTTCCCTCTTGAGCAGCCTGCTCCAGCCCAGCACGGCCAGAGCGAGCACGATCCAGTAACAGACAACACCCGCACCGCGAAGCAGGCGCTGCTTCGGGGAGAATGAAGTGGTGTCGAGGAGCTGGTCGGTGCTGAAGAGAAAGCACATCAGTTTTCCAGCGACAAGCCGAACGGCCGCGCTCCAATCCATTTCTTTCCACCCTTGAATGGCCGCGGCACGCGCTTGCCGGTCCAGCACGTCTTCTCCGGGATAACGGAGACGGGTCGTGCTGTTCGTTTCTATGTCGGTATGGGACCAACCCACGGCGGCGCGAACGCGATCCGGCTCATCACTCTGCGCCCTGCCCTGCGGGGAGAGCACCCCTTGCAGGAGGTTGACGCCGCCCTGCGAGGAAAACAAGATTCGGCCATGAAACGCCCAGGCGTTGTGAATGATCCAGGGCGCGAGGACCAGACCGGCCGCCAGCCAAAGGATCAGCAGGCTTCTTAAGTTCCTGAGATACCGCAAGCACACCGCAGTACCGACAACGAGAAGAAGCAGGCTGTTGAATCGCAGTAGCGCGGCCATTCCGGAAGCGAAACCCATGCAAGACACGGCCAATCCCTCCCCATCGAGCGCCGCGACGAGGAAACAGAGGGACAACAGCGTGACACAAGCGGCCAGCGCTTCGGACTGCAGTTCCGTGACCCCGAAGGCCAAAGTAGGCATGGCTAGCGCAAAGGAGCCTGCCAGAACGCCGGCCTCAATTCCAAAAAGCCGTCTGGCCAGAAGCAAACAAAGATAGGCCATGGCGATCGCGGCCAAAAATTGAAAACACCGCGCCGTCAGAAATCGATGCGAGCCGAAAGAGAAGCGCATGGCCGCGAGAAACAGGGGATAGAGGGGCGGACGAAGCGCCGTGGGCTGCCCCGCGTAGGCGAAGCCTCTTCCCTCAACCAAATTGTCGGCTAACGTTTGATAACGGCCCTGATCGCCAACGCCACTCAGCGGGCCGATGAGAGAGTTTCCCGAGATAATCAAAAGAAACAGGCGAGCGAGCAATCCGAAGCTGCCCAGAATCGCCGCTAAGCGAAGCGCCAAGACACATGGAGATTCGCGTATCTCGCGCCAGACCCGGTCCGCATGACAAAAAAGTTGATTATCCGTCTCCACCGTGGCCGCCATTTACCCTCGAGCAAGCGCTTTCCTGGACCAGTCCTCTTGCACCGGCAATCCTACTGCATTCTATACTGGACGGTGACGTTGGCGTCGGCCGGGCTGGTGGTGCAGCCGGCCGCCGCGGTTTGAACCAGGACTTGCAGCGATGAGCCTGCCGGGTAGTTCTGCGTAATCGCGCCACTGTCGTTGGCCGCGGCGGCAATCGTGAGATTCACAGGGGTCGTGCCGTCGGTAAAGCGCACAATCGCGTTGGTGGCGCAGCCAGCGGGCGCGGTCTTGGCCTGCACCTGAATGCGCGTGATGGTGACGGCTTTATCGTTGGTCCAGGTAGCACCGGTCCAGGTGGAGGTCAGCGCGCCGGGCAGGAATAGATTCTGTTCGGAGCGCGGGCTAGCGGTAAAGGTTTCCAGTCCGAAGGCCACGCCCTGGGTGAAATGCTGGGTCTTCGTCCAGTCCTGCTCGGTGTCCAGCTGGGCGAGCGGATGCAAGTTGCCGCCGCTCCAGTTTTTCTCCGTGGCGACGTTGCCGGAAATGAACAAACCCGGCGATCCGGAAGCAATTTGCGTGTCCGTGGCCGTGAGCGCGGACGCGCCATTCTTGAAGCACGTGAGCGAGCCGCCGGGAGCAACTTCCAGGCGCAAGAGATCGCCAACCGAGCCGGTGGATGAGGCGCTGGTCAGATTGGTGACTCCCCCGTTGACAATGCGCTGGATGAAGATGGTGGTGCTGTTTTCGACGCAGTCATAATAGGTCGCGCTGGCGCCGGATCCGGAAGCGAGAACGGTGACGCCGGGAAAATCGGCGGTTCCGTTCAACGCTGTGATGGTAGCCTGCGAAAACTGAACGGCCGAGAAGGAATTGGCGTTCCAGAGAGCGGAGTTGGATTGCGAGGCGGTGGCGCCTTGAAACTGATTCGAGACAATGTTGAAGCCGTTTTGCTGGATCGTCCAGTTCGCGCCGATCGAACCATTGGCGCGCGTGGCGTTGTCGTACCCGGAGTTGACGTAGCTCGTAACAGGAATATAGCCGGTCACATCGGGGATGGATTGGGTGCGGTTGGCGGAGAACCCCGAAGCAGGTGGAATGACGGTATCCGAGTAGCCCCCGCTGACAAGCAGGAGCTGGTTTGAAGAGAGCCCCGAGGAATTCATGGCCACGCCATTGCCAGGGGTGAAAATGGGACCACTGGCGCTATAAAAAAGGCCGCCCAAGTCCGTGTAGCTTGTTCCATTTACACCAGATCCAAGAGCGTCTGTTGACAGGGCATTGTTACAAGTGAGGCCGCGGTATCGTTGCGTGGTGTATTGTCCTTGAATAGGAACCCAACTCACGGTTACCGTCTGCGTGCCGTCTACCGTCACGGAGGACGAGCATGGGGATTGGCTGGAGTTCCTTCCGGTAATGTCGTTCGCTACGATCGCATAGTAATACGTGCCGGAAGCAACGCAGTTCGATGAGCAAGAACCGTGTGCGCCAGTCACGACGGTAGGAGCGTTTGGAGTGGAAAATCCGTAACCAAGGCCAGCCGCGCCGAAGGCTTGAATCGAGCCGTTTCCGCCAGCAGTTTGAAAACCCGTGCCTCCATAGGAAGCCACGCCGCCAACAGGATTTGTTGCACTGAGCGTCGTTCCCGCGGGTAGCCCCACATTGCGGAGGAGTACGTAGCCTGGCCCACTCAGGAGAACCTGCCCGGTCACGCTCGACCCTAAGTCTTCGACAACATAATTCCCACCGCTGCTCGCCGCCGCATCGATAAAGCCATTCCCCGGCTGGTTGTTCGGGGCGTCGTCGTCCACAAGAGTTATTTTGAGACCGGGAGATAGAAGAGGCCCGACCCGGATAAACGGCCCGAAGCGCTGCTCGCCTAGCAGCTTTTTCATTTCAATCCCCGTACCAGTTAGGTTGCTCGAAGTGCATCCAGTGGAAAAATAGCAAGGAAACGCGTCAAATTGCAGGCTCGTTCCGCCTTGGAAGTTTCCGCCGTGCATCACGCTGTGTGCAACGACGCTAAGGAATCCAGTGCCCTGGGTTGCGGGTGACGCGGTCGTAAAACGGATACCCGCTCCAGCGCCGAAGGTCTGTGGAACCGAGGTGCTCCACTCATCGCCGTCGCGCCCGAAGACGGAATGCGTGACCCCGGCGATCCATGCGGCAGGGGTGTTCAGATTGGAGTTGCTATTGCTGGTGCCGAAGGAGCAATTCAACATCATCAGCCCGAAGGCGCCGTCCTGGTCGTACACAAAGGGAATTTGCGTGAGGTTGTTCGCACTGAAGTCAAGATTCTCAAACGTTACGGCGTTCAGGGAAGTTACGGCATTTACAAACAAACCCAGCAGTCCTGGATACGCATATCCTGACGCATTAAAGGGAACCTCAGAGCGAAAAGTAAAAGAAGTAGCCACATTATTTTCGCCGCCCTTGAAGCTCATGCTCGTTCGGACGACCCACGGTTGGTTCACGGTCGCGCCGACTGGGAGCCATACTTGCGCATTACCACCGTGCGAACCGTCATAGACAGTTGCCGCATTGAAGACTGCGCCGCCGTTCACGCGAACAGGCGTGCTGAAGGCTCCAGCGGCCACCGCAGCGCGAAGATTCTGGGAGTTGTCATGTAGCGCCGTCTGCCCGGAGATGGTGTTTCCCGCAGCGTTGGTGACCACGATGCTGGTCGTTCCGCCACCGGAGACGATGGTTGTCGCAAGGTACTTGTTCACCGTACTTCCTGGCGACGAAGGCACGTACGGTGGAAATGCGCCCCCAGGCGCGTTCACACCGCAGTCTTCCCAGTACGGGTCACGCTTAGGGACGATGAAGGCGAGGGCGTTGTTCCGGTAGACGAACCAGCGCATCACGATGTCGCTGGTCCCGTTCTCGACAGTATTCGGCACCATGTTGGTCGGCCCGGTCAACACGTTGCAGGCAACTACCTTCACCGTGGCGCCAGCGTTTGTTTCGCTGACCGCAGAGCTCGAGCCGGGAGAGAAAACGGTGAAAGTGGTGGCAGTCGTGGCGATGACTGTGTAGTTCCCGTTGAGGCGGGCGGCGCTGAAACCGGCGATGTTAATTGGCGCGTAAACGGAGAGGTTGCAGTTGGCTTGGCATGTGTAAGTTTGCTGGCCGTTGAACGCAGAACTCCCGACGGCGCTCGCCAAAGCGATGGTGTTGAGACCGAGAGAGGCCGGACCAGTCGAGGTTGAACCTTGTGCGGACGCTGCCGTCAGCCCGCCCGAGGTATCCTCGGCGACCCATTTGTAATTGTAAGTCGTGGTTCCACCGGTCACACCGAATGGCGTTACAGCCGGTGCGGGCGGTGTTGAGAGTCCTGTAGCCGCGCCGCACTTGTAGAGCACAATTCCGTTGCCCACATTCGTTGCGGGAAATTTCGTCGCGTCTTGAAAATCCTGGGCCGCTGCCAGCGTGACGTTTGCACTTCCATTCGTACAACTTGCCGTCGTGCCGCCATTGGTGCCGAAGTATCCGCCGTAACGGGCCATGTCAATGTAGGGATTGGGGCCTTTCGGGTAAGTGTTGCCGTCAAAATTCTGGTCCACGGAGAAGGTGTTGACGGTGGTGGTCTGCGCGCCGGAGCCGAGCGGGCCGACTTCGGCTCCAGTGTCGTCTTTGTAGTAGAGGCGCTTGTCGGCGGTTTTGGTGTAGAGGTTGACGGTGCCGGAACTGGCGGATCCTGGCGGAGTGCTTTGATTGGCAAGATTCAGGGTGCCGCTGGCGAGGTTGCCGACGACGGTGGTGCTGCCGTTCACGGTGAGGTTGCCGCTGAGCGTCAGCGAAAAAGCGCTGACGGCGCCTGTAAATGTGGGCGAGGCCGGATCGTTCGGCAAAATCACGTTGGGAATTTGCTTGGTGGTGATGGCCGGGCCGGAGACTTCGATTTCGTATTTTCCGGGCGCGGCGTAGAAGAAATAGTTGCCGAGGCCGTCGGTGGTGGTAGGATTGGCGAGCGCTTGAGTGAGCGCGGCGTCCGAGTATATTAGCGCCAGCGGCGTGCACGGCTGGCCGCTCGCCGGCATGGCGCAGACGCGCACGGTGGCTCCCGCGAGCGGAAGCCCGCGCGAATTGAAGACGATGTCGTCCTTGCGCGTGCCCTGCGCATGCACCGGTCCCACTGGACCAGGCACGACATGCAGCGCGAGCGCCAGCATTGCCCAAAGAAACGTCATCGTTTTAGCGCGCTTGAAGCGCGATGCGATTTTCGATCGTATCATTGCTGTCCCTTATGCACGAATAGATGAACTTCGACTTTGAATGCGAGTAAAGCGATGTGGTAGGCTGTCGCTCTCATGGCGGAGCAAGCTCCCACCGAAGTGTTCGTCAAACTGAATTACTGGGAATCCTACCGGGCAGCAGTAGTACTGACAGCAAGAGTGTTCCGCAAAATCTTGTATATCTTTGGCTTCATGGGCGCTCTTTGGATTCTTTTGCTCGTTGTGTCCCTAGTTCGCCCGTCGCCTGAAAGAGAGTGGTACCAGACAATTCAGTCCGGCAGACAACTCATGTGGGTATTCGGAATTCCGATATTGTTTGTCTTCGTCTTTCCACTACTATCCGCTGCAAAAGTAGTAGCAGACGAAAGAGTGAAAAGAGGGGTCAATTACGCTTTCTCTGACAATGGGATTCATGTCGCGAGTGCCGTTGCGACAGCCGATCTGCAATGGGCGGCAATTCGCCAAGCTCTTGAAACGCGCTCCGCGTTTCTCCTCTTTGCCGGACTTAACATTGCGCACACACTGCCTAAACGATGTTACACAAATGCTGCGGAGCTTAGCACAATGCGCGAGCTCCTTCGTGCGCATGTCCCCAAGGCAAAGCTACGAAAAACCTAGAGAAGCTTGCGAGCGGTGACGGCGAGCTGCGCGACATCGGTGGTCACGCTGGCCGGGTACGCGCCGGCGGTGATTTCGGTGCCGCCTCCATTGAAGGCTTTCAGTTTCCAGTTGTTGAGCGCGCTGCCCGCAACGGCCACGTAATAGCCGCTGTTGCCGTTTTGCGATTCGGCGAATGCTTGGACGATCTGCGTCGAAGGCAGCTTGTCCGCGACCTGCGTGAAGTCGAGCGTGTCGCCTCCGGTCGGGTAGTTTCCGGAGAACGTGAGTGTTCCGATGGCGTACACAAAATTGCTTGCTGAAGAATCGACGTTCAACGGCGTCAGTGAAATCGTGATGGGCATAGTGAGCTCCTAAGAGATGAGGTAAAGGAGGTTTAGGAGGTAAATGAAGTAAAGGATCGGAAGTGGAGGAATCGAGCCACTGCGCCGCGACTCTAATTCCTTTATCTCCTTTACTTCCTTAACTTCATTTACCTCATCAAAATGGCGTGTAGCCGCTGCGGGCGGAAAACGGCCGGCGGCGGCGCGCGGATTGCTGTTCGCGGCGTACGGCGGCGCTGACCAGGTCCTCGATGGCATCGGCGGCGGCATCGTCCCACTTTTCCGCGAGCGGGCTGCCGCGCGCCCAGCCGGCGAGCGCGGCGGTGGCATAGGCGATGGCTTCCTGCGCATTGCGAATCAGGACGGGAGAGGTCGCATCGGTGAAATCCGGATAGGCCTTGAGATAGCGCAGGCGAATCTGCGTGTCCTGCGTGGCGCCTAGAAAATAGAGGCCGTCGGCGCGCCATTCCCAGACGTTGAGCGTCACGTCCTGCACGCGCGAAGGCAGGCCGCCGTGCCGCGTCAGGTCCACCATCTCGAGAAAATCGTCAGTCGAGCCGTTGCGGCGCTCCCAGATTTTCAGCGGGACAAGCAGATCGGTCGGGAGCTGGTTCGGGGGCGCGGTGGCGTCCGTGATGGCGACTTGCAGCGACGTGTCAGGCTGCGTCACCGCCGTGACCACGAGCAGCACATCATCCTGGATAAATCCGCCGCCGCCCGCATTGCCGAGGGCGCGCTGCAGCTTGCGGTACGCGGAATTGGCGTACGGGAGCAGCACGGTGTCCGTGAACAGATTGCCCTGTGAATCATTCAAGAGCGACCGCACGAGCGAGGTGATTTGACCGGCGGTGTTGTACGCGCTGGATCCGACAACTGGCATCGTTTCTTCCTTTGAAATGCGCGAAAAGTGCGCCGTGACTGGTGACTAGTGACTGGCGACTCGTGGGGGAGCACCGCAGCTCGCACTGGGCCGCGGATAACGAATCACGATGTATATTGAATTTGATTGACGGGCGCTTGCGGTATTCGCAGATGCCCTCAGGGCAGCTTCGGCTGCCTTTTCTTTTTTGGAGCTTTGCGCCGCGAAGGCGGGCGCAGCGCAAGAAGCAGAATAATCACCAGAAGAATTTCTGCTGGGTCGCCGCCCTTCAGAATTGAGCCGAGCTTGGCGTGTATAGCCACGCGCTCGTCGGGGAAAAGCAACATTTTGTCTTTCTTCACGTTGAGTTCCTTTCATTCGCTAGGCAGCGGCGATTTCTGCAAATACGCGGCGACACCGATGACGGCGTTGATGAGCGCAGCAGCGGCGCCGATGCGCAGTGTCGCGCCGATTCCGGATTGCAAGTTGAAATGCTGCGGGTCGATGCCCACCGCGGCGAATCCTGTGAGCACGCCGCCGGCGCCGCCGCTGATTGCCGCAGCCAAGATACCTTTGAGCCAAAGTTCAAATCGATTCATAAGCTAAACCACTGTCACGAACGGCTGCTTGTGGAATGCGGGGACGGCGTCGTCGAGTTGGTCGAAGGCCCAATTCTCGTAGCTGCGGTCCTCGTGTGCTTCCCTGCTGTACAAACCGGCGCGTTGCTTCGCACGGGGGAACTTTCGCGACCATTCGATGGCGCGGGCAATGTGCTCCGCGATCGTTGGCGTGAGCTGAACAAATTCGCCGCGAGGACCTTCGAGAGTGAAGCAATGCTCGTATTCGCCGCGTGAAGGGTGCGGCCCAAGCGCGGGAATGCTGATGCCGTTCTCGCGCTCGATGGTTTGTGCGTACCAGGCGCGCGGCGAGCCGTAGGTTTCCGGCGGAAGCCAGCGCTCGATGTGCCAGCGATTCACGGCGGGATATTTCGGCTCT
>Ga0307479_10001679_pt1 | contig 20252 bp, 19 predicted proteins | sample atmos_gasesECM4C_FD_203743 | JGI IMG/M metagenome (GOLD analysis project Ga0307479, IMG submission 203743) | Hardwood forest soil microbial communities from Morgan-Monroe State Forest, Indiana, United States - atmos_gasesECM4C_515 | ecosystem: Environmental > Terrestrial > Soil > Temperate...
TGATTTCGACAATAATAAAGTGTTGGACTCGATGGCGCTTACAATTGACGACCTCAAAAAATTCCGCCAGATCGACAGCAAAACCCCCGGCCACCCTGAATACCGCATGACCAGCGGTGTCGAAACTACCACCGGGCCGCTGGGACAAGGCGTGGCCAACAGCGTGGGCATGGCGATGGCGCGATCGTGGCTGGCTTCGTATTTCAATAAGCCACGATTCGAAATATTCAATTACGACGTGTACGCGATCTGCGGCGACGGCGACATGATGGAAGGAATTTCCGGCGAGGCGGCCTCGCTAGCCGGCCATCATAAACTGTCCGATCTTTGCTGGATCTACGACAACAATCACATCACCATCGAGGGCAACACCAGCCTGGCGTTCAGCGAAGATGTGGCCACACGTTTCAAAGGGTATGGCTGGAACGTCGAGCATGTCACCGATGCCAATGACACCGCGCAATTGGAAAAGGCGCTGGACGTTTTTCGCAACACTACCGATAAACCAACGCTGATTATCGTGGACAGCCACATCGGCTGGGGCGCGCCCCACCGGCAGGACACCAAGGAAGCTCACGGCGAAGCGCTGGGCGAGGAAGAAGTGGCGCTTGCCAAGAAATTTTACGGCTGGCCGCCCGACGCAAAATTCCTGGTGCCCGACGGCGTTTACGATCAATTCAAAAAAGGCATCGGCAAGCGCGGCGGCGAAGCACGCAACGCGTGGGTGAAACAATTCGAAGCCTACAAGACCGAATTCCCTGCGCTAGCCGGCGATTTCAACAAAATGCAGCAACGTGACTTGCCGGATGGCTGGGATAAGGACATGCCGACTTTTCCAGCGGATGCCAAAGGGCTGGCCACGCGCGATTCTTCCGGCAAAGTTCTGAATGTGATCGCTAAAAACGTGCCGTGGCTTATGGGCGGGGCCGCCGATCTTTATCCCTCCACAAAAACGCGTTTGACGTTTGAAGGCGTTGGCGAATTCGAAGCAGCATCTCGCAGCGGCCGCAACATGCATTTTGGTATTCGCGAGCACGCCATGGCAGCTATCTCCAACGGGATGGTGTTGTGCAAGATTCGAACGTTTGCCTCGACGTTTTTTATTTTTACCGATTACTGCAAGCCGGCAATCCGTCTCAGCGCCATCATGGAATTGCCGGTGATCTATATCTTCACGCACGATTCCATTGGCGTAGGCGAAGACGGCCCCACGCATCAGCCCATCGAACATTTGATTGCGCTGCGTGCGGTGCCAGGGCTGATGCTGCTTCGTCCCGCGGATGCCAACGAAGTGATCGAAGCGTGGCGGGTGATCATGCAGTTAAAAAAAGAGCCCGCCGTTCTGGTCCTGACTCGACAGGCGTTGCCCACTATCGACCGCAGCAAATACGCGGCGGCGTCTGGGGTCGCAAAAGGCGCATATATCATCGCTGAGGCGCAGGGGGGCAAGCCGGAAGCGATTCTGATGGCCACCGGAAGCGAAGTTTCCTTGTGTCTCGCCGCTTATGAAACGCTCACCAGTCAGGGGATAAGAGTGCGAGTTGTAAGCATGCCGTCGTGGGATATTTTTGAGCATCAATCGCGTGAATATCGCGATAGCGTGCTGCCGCCGGAGGTCACCGCGCGGGTCTCGGTGGAACAAGCGTCTATTCTAGGCTGGGATCGTTACGTGGGGTCAAAAGGCAAAATTATCGGCATGCATACTTTTGGAGCGTCCGCGCCTTTGAAGGACCTGCAAAAGAAATTTGGTTTCCAACCCGATAAGGTCGTGGCGGCAGTGAAGGAAGTAATCGGAAAGTGAGCGGCAATGAAAATTGTCATCGGTTCTGACCACGCAGGATTCCAGTTAAAAGTCGCCATGGGAGACTTGCTGAGATCCCTGAACCAGGAAGTTCTGGACGTCGGAGCGTTCAATGAAAATCCTTCCGATTATCCGGATTTTGCCGAAGCGGTGGGTAAAGCCATACTCGATCGCAAAGCCGAGCGCGGCGTGCTTATCTGCGGCAGCGGCGTAGGAGCCAGCGTGGCGGCCAATAAATTAACAGGCGTACGGGCAGCCGTGTGCCACGACACCTACTCCGCCCATCAGGGCGTCGAGCACGATGACATGAACGTATTAGTTCTCGGTTCGCGCATTGTCGGCGTGAAACTGGCGGAGGACTTGGTGAAGGCGTTTCTCGCAGCCAGATTTACTAATGAAGATCGCCATGTCCGGCGTTTAGTCAAAGTTAAAGCTTTGGAATCGAAGTTTGCTGTGAGCAGTTCGGCGACATAAAGCGCCAAAATGCGCGAGGTGCGCCGCAGGCGTACAATAAGAATCGAAGTCAGAAGGAGAATTGCAAATGACTACCTCAGTGAAAACCAGCGATCCACAAGTTAGCAAGAGCGCCAAGAATCCCTTGAAGGGACTTCTCGATTACGGCCAGTCGCCCTGGATGGACTATATCCGCAGAGATTTGCTCACCGGCGGCGAGCTGAAAAGACTGATACAAGACGACGGGCTCCGGGGCATGACCTCTAACCCTTCGATATTCGCGAAAGCCATTACCAGCAGCAAATTTTATTCCGACATTTTAGATTCGCCTGATGCCAAGAAGCTAAATGCCAAGCAGCTTTACGAGAAAATCGCGGTGCGCGACGTTCAGGACGCCGCCGATATTTTCCGGCCGGTGTACGACGAAACCCGCTGTCGCGATGGCTACGTCAGCTTGGAAGTTTCTCCCACGCTGGCTCTCGAACGAGATAAGACAATCGAGGAAGCGCGGCGTTTGTGGAAGATGGTGAATCGTCCCAATGTCATGATCAAAGTGCCGGGCACGAAAGAATGCATCCCGGCGATTCGGCAACTTCTTGAAGAAGGCATCAATATCAACATCACCCTGCTGTTCGCGCAATCGGCTTACGAACAAGTTGCGGAGGTGTTCATCGCGGCACTGGAAGCCCGGGCCGCCAAGAACCAGGACATCGCGCACATCGCCAGCGTGGCGAGTTTCTTCGTCAGCCGCATCGATACTTTGGCGGACAGCCTGATCGACGAAAAATTAAAATCCGTTTCCGACCCCAATCAAAAAACTTTGTTGAACAGCCTAAAAGGCAAAGTGGCTATCGCCAACGCCAAAGTCACTTATAAAAAGTATCAGGAGATTTTCAGCGGGCCGCGTTGGAACGCCCTGAAAGCCAAGGGCGCGCAGACGCAGCGGCTGCTGTGGGCCAGCACCAGTACCAAGAACAAAGCCTACAAGGATGTACTTTACGTGGACGAATTGATCGGCGCCGACACTGTCGACACCATTCCTCCAGCGACGTTCGATGCGTTTCGCGACCACGGCCAATTGCGGCCGAGCCTGACGGAAAATGTGGACCAGGCCTTCAAGACCATGGCTGACCTGGGAAAGGCCGGCATCTCCATGAAGGAAATTACCGACAAGCTGCTCGTCGACGGCATAAAACTTTTCGCTGACGCATTTACCGAACTTCTGGAGGCCACCGGCAAGACCGCTGGCGTGCACGCGTGAGTCTAAATCGGCAGACCTACAAGCTGCCGGGTTCTCTTTCCGGACCTTTTGCCGCCGCGCGAGACGATTGGAAAAAGAACGAAAAAGTACGCCGCCTCTGGCAGCGCGATGCTTCTCTGTGGACCGGCACTGACGAAAACAAGTGGCTGGACTGGCTGGGGATCACCGAGGAGCAACTGGCGCACCTTTCCACTTTTCAAGAAATTGCCGCGGACGTAAAACAGGCGGGATTCAAGCATGCGCTGCTTCTAGGCATGGGCGGCTCCAGCCTGTGCCCGGAAGTGCTGCGCATGACGTTTGGGAAAATCGACGGGTATCCGGAGTTGCACGTGCTCGATTCCACCGATCCCGCGCAGATCAAAGCCATCGAAAGCAAAGTCGATCTCTCCAGCACGATATGTATTGTCTCCAGCAAATCGGGCAGCACCCTCGAGCCCAACATTTACAAGCAATATTTTTTCGAGCGTATAAAAGAAAAAGTCGGTGAGGCCGAAGTTGGCAAACATTTCATCGCGATTACCGATCCCGGCTCGAAGCTACAGGAAGTGGCCCAGCGCGATAAATTCCGCAGAGTCTTCATGGGCGTGCCGGGAATTGGTGGCCGGTATTCCGCACTCTCCAATTTCGGGATGATTCCCGCAGCCGTCATGGGGATCGATGTTGCGAAATTTTTAAACAACACCGCCGAGATGGTAAAGGCTTGCGGCGCGGCTGTCCCGGCGGATTCCAATCCTGGCGCGCTGCTGGGCATGATTCTCGGCGTGGCGGCGAATCATGGCCGGGACAAGGTGACCATTGCAGCCTCACCTGGAATCTACGATCTTGGCGCCTGGCTGGAACAATTGCTTGCTGAATCCACCGGCAAAGTCGGCAAAGGTATTATCCCCGTGGACCGTGAGCCTCTCGCGAATCCCGACACCTACGGCAACGACCGTGTATTCGCCTATCTGCGATTGGAACCTGCCCCGGATAAATCGCAGGACACCGCCATCCAAGCACTCGAAGCCGCTGGACATCCGGTGGTGCGCATCACCGTCGATAATATTTACAACCTTGGCCAGGAATTTTTCCGTTGGGAAATTGCCACCGCCGTAGCGGGTTCCATCATTGGGATCAACGCTTTTAATCAACCCGACGTGGAAGCCAGCAAGATCGAAACGAAGAAATTAACCAGCGAGTACGAAAAATCCGGCAAGTTGCCGGACGAAAGTCCGTTCTTTGATGGCGACGGCATCAAGCTGTACGCCGACGACAAAAATGTCGAAGTTCTCAAAGGCAAGCCGCGGCTCGCGGAAGTTTTGAAAGCGCATCTCAGCCGGCTGCACGCCGGCGATTATTTCGCGGTGCTTGGCTACATCACCATGAATGACTCCAATGAGAAAGCGTTGCAGGGCATACGGCTTGCCGTTCGCGACCGCAAAAAAGTCGCCACGGTGCTTGGTTTTGGCCCACGCTTCCTGCATTCCACAGGGCAGGCTTATAAGGGCGGCCCTAACAGCGGCGTTTTTCTGCAGATCACCTGTGACGACGCTATCGATCTGCCGGTACCAGGACAAAAATATTCTTTTGGCGTGGTGAAAGCCGCGCAAGCGCGTGGCGATTTCGCGGTACTGGCCGATCGCGGGCGGCGTGCTTTACGAGTGCATCTCGGCAAAGACGTGGCCGCCGGCCTGGCTACATTAACGAAAGCGGTGAAGCAGGCCATCGCCTAGTTGAACGTTTTGCTTTGTATAGCTTCAGGTAAATATCGCGGAGGGCGAAAAGATGCAGCTTGGCATGATCGGGCTCGGAAGAATGGGCGCAAACATGGTGCGCCGGCTGGTGAAAAACGGTCACCAGTGCGTGGTGTACGACCGGGCACCCGACACCGTCAGGAAACTTGCCGGTGAAGGCGCGACGGGCACCAACTCCCTGGACGAATTTGTAAAAAAACTCGAGAAGCCTCGCGCTATCTGGCTCATGGTTCCCGCCGGAGTGGTGGACGCCACGCTGCACGATCTCGTTCCGAGGCTCGAAAAAGGCGACATTCTCATTGACGGAGGAAACTCCTATTACATCGATGACATTCGCCGCGCAGAAGAACTATCCGCGAAAGGCCTGCACTACGTTGACGTCGGCACGAGTGGCGGAGTTTGGGGACTGGAGCGCGGCTATTGCCAGATGATTGGCGGCGAAAATGATGTCGTGAAGCACCTCGATCCCATTTTCAAAACGCTGGCCCCCGGACGCGGAAATATTGAACGCACTCCCGGTCGCGAAAAAGCCCCCGGCACCGCCGAAGAAGGCTATCTACATTGCGGACCGTCGGGCGCAGGTCATTTCGTGAAAATGGTGCACAACGGAATCGAGTACGGCTTGATGGCTGCGTACGCCGAAGGGCTCAATATTTTGAAACACGCTAACGTCGGCAAATCACGTCGCGAAACGGACGCGGAGACCGCGCCTTTGCGTGATCCTGGCCATTACCAATATGACTTCAATCTTGCGGACGTAACTGAATTATGGAGGCGGGGCAGCGTGGTTGCCTCATGGCTGCTCGATCTGACCGCCATTTCACTTTTGGATAAACCAAACCTCGACGGTTTTTCTGGACGCGTCTCCGATTCCGGAGAAGGCCGCTGGACTATCACCGCCGCGATTGAGTCCACCACCCCGGCTCCGGTTCTCAGCGCGGCGCTGTATCAGCGCTTTTCGTCACAAGGCGAAGACGACTTCGCCGGCAAGATTTTGTCCGCCATGCGATATCAGTTCGGCGGGCACCTTGAGAAAAAGGCAGCGAAATAGTATTTGAAGTCTTAGCAGCAAGTCGCAAAACCAAAAGGCAGGCCTCTTCATGAGCTTGAATCATCTGGATCCCAACCCCGTAGGGGCGCCCTGCGTTATGGTGATTTTCGGCGCGAGCGGCGACTTGACCAAGCGGAAATTAATTCCCGCGCTCTGCAACCTGGCGAGCGACGGCCTCCTCTCCAAGCAATTCGCCATCGTCGGTTTTGCCGCCAATGACTGCACCACCGAAACGTTTCGCAAAATGTTGACGGACGAGATTCCCAAGTATTCGAGTTCGCCGATCGATCAGGAACTCTGGAACTGGTTTGCCGAACGCATCTATTACGTAAAGGGAGATTTTAATGATGCCCCGGCATACCAGCGGCTTAAGGACCAAATTGCGGAAGCCAACAAAAAGCACAATACTCTCGGTAATAAATTTTTCTATCTCGCGGTAGCCCCAAGGTTTTTCTCAGCTATTGCCAAACAGCTGGGCGAAGTTGGACTGACTAAAGAAGAAGACGGCCACTGGGCTCGGGTGATCGTCGAAAAGCCCTTCGGGCACGACCTCGAATCCGCGAGACAGCTCAACCAGGACCTGAAACAAGTTCTCACCGAGAACCAGATTTACCGCATCGATCATTATCTTGGAAAAGAGACCGTTCAGAATCTGATGGTCTTTCGTTTCTCCAATAACATCATAGAACCGCTGTGGAATCGCAACTACGTCGATCACGTGCAAATCACCGCCGCCGAAACTGTGGGCGTGGAACATCGAGGCAGCTTCTATGAAACCGCCGGCGCCCTGCGCGACATGGTCCCGAATCATCTCTTCCAGTTACTGACCATGACGGCCATGGAGCCGCCTATTTCCTTTGACGCCGATGAGGTCCGTAACAAACAGGCCGAAGTGCTCCACGCTATACAGCCTTTTGGCCCCGAGGAAGTCCTGACTTGTATGGTGCGTGGACAATACGGCGAAGGCGTCATTGATGCCCAGCGCGTCGTCGGCTATCGCAGTGAACCGGATGTCGCACGCGATTCTAATACCGAGACGTTCGTGGCCTTGAAGCTGCAAATTGATAATTGGCGCTGGGCCGGCGTGCCGTTTTATTTGCGGACCGGCAAGCGCCTGGCACAGCGCGAAACCGAAGTGGTGATTCAATTCCGGCGCACGCCTTTCGTTCTATTTCGCAACACCAGCGTACGTAATCTTGAGACGAATCGTCTCGTAGTTCACATTCAACCTGACGAGGGCATCTCTCTCAGCTTCGGCGCCAAAGTTCCCGGCTCGATAATGAAGCTAGGCCTCGTCAACATGGATTTCGATTACGCCACTTATTTCGGATCGGAACACAGCACCGGTTACGAGCGGCTGTTGCGCGATTGCATGGTTGGCGACGCTACCCTATTCCAACGCGCCGACATGGTGGAAGCTGGCTGGAGCGTCATTCAACCCATCTTGGATGTCTGGCACGCCTTGCCCCCGCGTGATTTCCCGAATTACCCCGCGGGCTCGTGGGGGCCTCACGAAGCCAGGGAATTACTGGAACGCGATGGCCGCGAGTGGCACAACGCCGGTGACGAAGGATTAGGACGGCGCAGCCGTACCGCTGATCGTACTATCCCAATTGACCGTGTAGGAATCGCCTGATGCCGGCCGCCGCGCCACAACGTGAAGTTTATATTCTGAAGGACAACCCTGCGATTGCGCGCCGCGCGGCGGAAGAGTTTGTAAAGATGGCGCAGTCTGCCGTTACTCGCAAAGGATCTTTCACCATCGCGCTGTCAGGCGGCTCGACGCCAAAATTACTTTATGCTCTGCTGGCCACTGATGCCGATCTGCGCCCCAAAGTTCCCTGGGATAAAATGCAGTTATTCTTCGGCGATGAACGGCACGTGGGACCGGACGATGCGCAAAGCAATTTTAAGATGGCTTCGGAATCGATGATTACCAAGGCCCCGCTGAAACCAGAGCAAGTGCACCGCATGAAGGGCGAATATCCCGACGCTGAGCGGGCGGCCAAAGAGTACGAAGAAGATTTACGCGCGCATTTCCGCACCAAAGACGCGGAGATACCTCGCCTGGATCTGGTTTTAGCGGGCATGGGTGACGAGGGCCATACGCTCTCGCTGTTTCCAGGAACGAAGGCGCTGGATGCTCAGGGGCGTACGGTAGTTCGCAACTGGGTCGGTAAACTGTATTCCGACCGCATCACCATCACCGCGCCGCTAGCCAACAATGCGGAGATGATTCTTTTCATGGTCGCGGGAAAAGAAAAAGCGCTGGCGCTCAAAGGAGTGCTCGAGGGTCCTTACGAACCCGAACAGTTGCCGGCGCAATTGCTGCAACCTACTAACGGAAAATTACTGTGGCTGGTCGACCAGGCCGCAGGCAGTCTGCTTTCCAACGCCATTCGAGAATAAAAGAGGAGAACTTTATGGCCACCAGCACAAGCACCGGCAAGATCGAAACCTATTTGGGAGCCAAGGCGGAATATCTGCTGGGCTTCAATTCCCCAAAAATTTCGAAAGCTCGCTTGCACTTGCCCGCGCCCGATTTTATCGATCGCATCTGGGCGATTTCGGATCGCAATATTCGCGTGCTTGCCAATTTGCAGCGCATGTTTGGCCGCGGGCGCCTGGCGAATACCGGTTATCTATCGATTCTGCCGGTCGACCAGGGCATCGAACATTCCGCTGGCGCGAGCTTCGCGAAAAACCCTGACTATTTCGACGCGGAGAATATCGTCAAGTTGGCCATGGAAGGCCAATGCAACGCGGTGGCCTCCACCTTCGGTGTGCTTGGCGCAGTGGCGCGCAAGTATGCGCACAAGATTCCCTTCATCGTAAAAATGAACCATAACGAGTTGCTGACCTATCCCAACAAAGCGGATCAGATTTTCTTCGGCACCGTGAAGGAAGCTCACGACATGGGCGCCGCCGCTGTGGGCGCCACTATTTATTTCGGCTCCGAACAAAGCGGACGGCAAATCGTGGAAGTCAGCCAAGCTTTCGCAACCGCGCATGAACTAGGCATGGCCACTGTTTTGTGGTGCTACCTCCGCAATCCCGCCTTTAAAAAGGACAAGGATTATCACCTCTCCGCCGACCTCACCGGCCAGGCCAACCATCTGGGCGTAACCATTCAGGCCGACATCATCAAGCAAAAGCTGCCCGAAAATAATGGTGGCTACACAGCGCTGAACATGGGCGATTCCAGTTACGGCAAGTTTGATAAACGCATTTATACCGAGCTGACTAGCGACCATCCCATCGACCTCTGCCGCTACCAAGTAGCCAACTGCTTCATGGGGCGTTCCGGACTGATCAATAGTGGCGGCGCTTCGGGCGCGAATGACTTCGAAGAGGCGGTGACAACGGCGGTAATCAATAAGCGCGCCGGCGGCACCGGGCTGATCTCCGGCCGCAAAGCGTTTCAGCGGCCGATGAAAGAAGGCGTGCAATTGTTGAATGCCATCCAGGATGTTTATCTGAGCCCGGAAGTTACCGTCGCGTAAGCGCTGGCGCTTGCAAGGTTCGTTTATTGAAAATTAATTGATCGTTCGGTCGCCGCGGATCATCAAAGGTTTCGGGACCACCGGAAAAATTACTCCGCGGCGATTTCTTTCTATAGCTAGCCCTTTCCACATATCGCCTAAAAGACCGGGAGGTGAAATGTCCAATCGCCTGCAAGGCAAGGTCGTAGCCATCACTGGAGGTAATCAAGGTATTGGACTGGGGATCGCGCAGCGTTTTGTGCGGGAGGGCGCCGCTGTTTCCATCTGCTATCTCTCGGACAAGCCCGGAACGGAAAAAATTGTCGAGGGATTTCGCGCGACCGGGGCGAAAGCCATCGCCGTGCAGGCGGATGTCTCCAAACTTGCCGACGGCCAGCGCTTTGTGGCGGAAACTGCGCGCCAGCTCGGCGAAATCGATGTGCTCATCAACAATGCCGGTGTAGAGAAGCGCGCTGAATTCTGGGAAGTTACGGAAGCCGATTACGATTTCGTTTTGAACGTAAATTTAAAAGGACTGTTCTTCATCACGCAAGCATTTGTTAAACATCAGATGCAGGCCAAGGCTGGCGGCAAAATCATTAACCTGAGTTCCGTTCATGAAGAGCTGCCCTTTCCTCATTTCGCCTCTTACTGCGCCAGCAAAGGTGGCGTCAAAATGTTGACCCGCGACCTTTCGATTGAGCTCGCGCCATTGGGCATCACCATAAATTCCATTGCGCCCGGCGCGATCGAAACTCCCATCAACAAGGCTTTGTTGAACGACCCTGTAAAACTGAATGCTTTGCTCGAGAATATTCCGCTCAAGCGCCTCGGGGAGCCGGAAGACGTAGCCTCCGTGGCGGTTTTTTTGGCCTCCGACGAGTCCAGCTACATCACCGGCACCACAATTTTTGTTGATGGTGGCTTGCTCTGGAATTATCAGGAACAGTAGCGCTTACGAGGGCCGCATGACACCTGCAAATTCTCAAAAACCAATACGCCTGGTTATTGCCGACGTCGACGGCACGCTGGTGACGCAAGAAAAAATCCTGACGCCGCGCGCTATTCAATCCGTCATGGCGTTGCGTGCCGCGGGCATCCTGTTCGCCGTCACCAGCGGCCGTCCACCGCGCGGCATGGCCATGCTGATCGATCCCCTGAAAATCGATGAACCGCTGGCCGCTTTCAATGGCGGAGTCATTATCAAGCCGGACCTGACCACCATCGTGCGCCAAAATTTCCTGCCACGCGCCATGGTGGAAAAAGTCATCAAAATAATTCTCGACCATAAACTGGATGTCTGGATTTACACTGGGCGCGACTGGTACGTGCGCGATGTGAACGCCCCGCACGTGGCGCGCGAACAGTGGACCGTAAAATTTCCGCCGATTGTGGTGCCTGGTTTTGACGGCCTGCTGGAAACCGTCGCAAAAGTTGTCGGCGTCAGCGACGACCTTGAGGCCGTGAAACGTTGCGAAAAAGACACCCAGGAAGCCTGCGGCGATCAAGCCTCCGCGGCGCGTTCGCAGCCGTACTATCTGGACGTGACGCATCCCAAAGCTAATAAAGGCGAGGTGGTGCTGGCGATGTCCGAACTCTTGAACACGCCGGTCGATCAAATCGCTACCATCGGCGACATGCCCAACGATGTGTTGATGTTTCGCAAAAGCGGAGTCAGCATCGCTATGGGCAATGCCAGCCCGGAGGTACAGAAATCCGCGACTTACGTTACGGCCTCAAATGAAGAGGAAGGATTTGCCGAGGCGATGGAAAAATTCGTATTGCAAAAACGCGCCGCTAATTAACTGCGCGTCTTCTCCGTGATTTCAAGCACGCGCGAGTTTTGCGCCCTTGGCGGCCTGCAAAAGCTTTCTGACATTTTCGCCGATATTCCCGGTTCCAAAAACGGCATTCCCCGCTACCAGCAGCTCGGCTCCCGCGCGCACTACATCCGCAACGGTGTCCAGCGCGATGCCGCCGTCAACTTCAATCCTGAAGTTCAGTCCGCGTTTTGCCCGCGTGTTGGCTAGTGACTCTATTTTGCGAAGCGCGCCGCGAATGAATTTCTGGCCGCCGAAACCCGGATTTACAGACATCACCAGCACGTGGTGAATGATGTCCAAAACTTCATCGAGCATCACTGTCGGCGTGGCTGGATTAATCACCACGCCGGGTTGGCAGCCGTGCAATTCGATGAGATGCAGCGTGCGGTCCAAATGCACGCAAGCCTCCTGATGCACCGAGATCCAGGTCGCCCCAGCTTCCGCGAAAGCCGGAATCAATTCGTCCGGCCTTTCAATCATCAAGTGGCAATCTAAAATTACGTCCGGAAGCGCCGCGCGCAGCGACTTAACGACCGGCGGACCGATGGTGATATTCGGCACAAAATGGCCGTCCATCACGTCAACGTGCAGCAACGTGCCGCCAGCCTCCAATGCGGCCTTGGCATCTACAGCAAGTTGCGCGAAATTCGCGGACAATATCGACGGGGCTAACTCTATTTTGGGCAACGCAACGCTCCTGCAGCAATTCTCACACGATTATACGTAACTCTACCAAGCTATCGTGCAACGCTTCGTGCTGCTTTCTTGCGCCATCTCCAAAACACGCATTACGTCCAGAGCATGTTCGGGAGTTACTGCCAGTGTCGCGCGGCCCAGGATCGCCTCTCGCACGTTGGCATAGTAATCGCGGTAATCGCTGTTCGAAGAGCGCACGCTGCGCTTTGTAACTACGTCGTTCTCGATGGTCGTGACGACTCCCCAATCTTCTTGAGGCTCGGCTCCCCACGGGCCATTTTCCGGAACATATCCGCGTCGCAAATTTATTTCTTGTGGATCGAAGGACTGCTTGAAAAATGATCCGCGCGTTCCGTGCAGTACAAATCTTGGGCGCGGCGCCGCCGCCAGCATCGTCGAACGCAGCACCGCGCGCATGCCGGCCGCATAGTGCAGCATTACGTCAAAGGCATCGTCAACCACCGCGACGGAGCGTTCCACCCGCACATCCGCAGTGACCGCTTCCGGCAGACCGAAGAGCACCAGCGCGTGATCGATCAGGTGCGGCGCGAGGTCGAACAAAATACCGCTGCCGGGGCCAACACGTTCGCGCCACGCTCCCGGTTTCAAATCAGGTCGAAAACGATCGTAATTTGTTTCGAAGCGAACAATTCGCCCCAAGGTTCCGTCGGCTACGATCTGGCGTATGGCTTGAAAATCTCCGTCGTATCGGCGATTTTGATAAACAGTAATCAATCGTCCGCATTCGCGCGCCAGCTCGACCAGCCTCACGGCTTCTTTCCATGTGGTGGCAAATGGTTTGTCCACCACTACGTCGCGTCCGGCCTGCAGGCACTGCCGGGCAATCGGAGCATGCGTCTCATTCGGGGTGGCGATCACTACAAGTCGAATCTCGCGAATATCCAAAAGCCCCTGGACACTGCGCACCACTCGTACGTCAGGATACTTTTCCGCGGCTTCGTTTCCATGGCGTTGCAGAATCGCAGCAAGCCGCAACCCTGGTGTGGCGCGAATCACCTGGGCATGAAATGCGCGGCCCGCTAAACCAAATCCGATCAAACCCACATCAATCATGGCATCTCATCCCAGGACAAATCTTACTTCAGCGAGTCTCAATTCACGGCGGCGTTAGTATTCGCCGCGCAAGACTAATCTCTCATTGCCCGCAGCCTTTGCCTCGCTCAAAATGACAACGCGCATGTTGCCGGTCTCCACCTCCAGCAAAGCTCGCCAACTCAAACTTGTACACGCAGCGCTATTCGCAGGCTTCATAGTCAGCGGCATGACCGCCACAATCCTCGGCCCCAGCCTTCCAACTTTCATCGCGCGCTGGGCTCTTGACGATACCCAAGCGGGCTTATTTTTTACCACGCAATTCACGGGGTCGCTGCTGGGGGTCTTGCTCTCGAGCGCGATTCTCTCGACGCGCGGCTATCGAGACGCATTAGTGCTGGGCTTTTTTCTTATAGCCGCGGGAGTTACTGGACTGAACAGCAGCAGCCATGACGTTGCTTTGTTGGCGACCGCGTTGTACGGATTAGGTTTCGGCATAGCCATTCCGGCCACCAATCTTTGCATCGCAGAAATTTCCGGGGCACGACGTGCTGCGGCGCTAAATTTAGTAAATATGGCTTGGGGGCTTGGCGCCATCGCCTGTCCAGTTCTGTTGTTGGCCGGGCTTAGAGCCAATCGCTTGACTGCAGTTTTGCTTTCCATTGCCGGCAGCGCGCTGCTTTTGAGCATTTTCTTTGCGGCCATGAAATTCGAAAGTCTGTCTGCAAAATCTTCAGGCACCACGACGGCTGGACAAAAAACTCCGGCGCATCCCATCCACATTCCCGTGGCGCTGGCGTTGCTGTTTTATTTATACATCGGCACCGAGAATGGTATCTCCGGCTGGGCAGCCGAGCAGGCCCATCGCGTCGGCACGGGAAATACCTCGACAGTCATGCCGATGTTTTTCTGGGCTGGGCTATTATCCGGCCGCGGCATCTCCGCGTTGATTCTCGCGAAAGCCAAAGAAAGCTGGCTGGTGATTACCGGCTTGGTGCTGTCGGCGGTGGGAACCACGTCTCTGCTACTCGCTGCCACGCGCTCACAAGTAATTTTAGCCGTGGTGCTGGCTGGTTTTGGTCTCGCCAGCGTCTACCCCATTTTTATTTCCTGGCTTTCCAAATGGTACGGCGAACGGGCCCGTCGACTGGGTGGGGTGATGTTTTCGCTGGCCGCACTCGGCGGCGCGACGATGCCCTGGATGGTGGGATTTATTTCGCAACACGCCAATAGTCTGCGAGTGGGCTTGCTGGTTCCGCTCGCCGGATGCGTCGCTATGATCGTCCTCGTCGCGGTATTGCGCCGCCGCATCGCCGCCTGAGGTATTCTTTCCCGGTGCAGCCCGTGCAGAAGTTCTCCTCACAGCGCTCGCCGACCACCGGCCTGCTTTTCGGCCTGATCATTACGCTGGCCGCGGTGCTGGCTTACGCCTCGTACATCGCCGTGCAGCTTTCCGGTTTGCGCCGGCTGCAGAGCGACATGGTCGACCGCAATCGCAAGGACTCTCTGCAGCTTCTGCGCATCCAGAATGATTTGAATTCCATCGCACTGGCCATGCGCGACATGCTTGACGCCGCCGAGCCTTATCCGCTGACCGCATGGGCCACGCAGTTCGATCGCATTCACGCCGATCTGGATGCCGCGCTGAAACTCGAAGAAAAATTTGCCGGTGCCAATCGCACTCCGGAGCAGCGTCTCTATCTCGACCAATCGCTGGCGCAGTTCTGGGATGCGGTGAATCGCATGTTTTCTTTAGCCAGCGCTTCCAAGGAACCCGAAGCACGCGAACAAATCCGGCTGACACTTCAGGCCCGACAGCAAGCTTTAAGTACTGCCGTATCGCGGTTGCTGGTTGAAAACAACGAAGGCGAGGAACAAGCCGCTGCCCGCATCGCCCACATCTACGACAGCGTGCAACGCCAGCTTTATCTTTTTCTGGCCGCGACGCTGATTGCCATAGCGCTCACCAGTCTTTACCTCATCCGCGCTAACCGGCAGATTTTTGCGCGGCTCGCAGAACTCTCCGAGCAGCGCAGCGATCTCGCGCAAAAATTAATCTCCACGCAGGAATCCACGCTGCGGCACATTTCTCGGGAATTGCATGACGAATTTGGACAAGTCCTGACCGCCATTGGCGCGATGCTCGGACGCGCCGGAAATCAGGCGCCGGAAGGTTCGCCGCTGCGCACGGATCTTCAGGAAGTCCGCGAAATTGCGCAATCCACCCTGAATAATATTCGCGGCCTTTCGCAGGCCCTGCATCCCGTTTTGCTGGAAGAAGCGGGGCTCGAGAGCACCCTGGACTGGTATATTCCTACGGTGGAGCGCCAGACGGGAATTCGTTTGCATTACGAAAAATCCGGCCAGCCGTTTCCAGTGGACACTGGTGCTGGTGTTCATCTCTATCGCATCATTCAGGAAGCGCTGAATAATGTTAGCCGCCACGCCGGTGTTACCGAAGCGTGGATTCGCCTTAAATTTTTGCCGAACATTCTGGAGCTGGAAGTCGAAGACCACGGCAAAGGATTTGTCAGCCCGAACACGCCAAACGGAGATACTCCCCGGGGCATCGGCCTGGTGGGCATGCGTGAGCGTTCCGAATTGATCGGCGGCACTCTGGAGATCTCGCACCCCGAGCAGGGAGGAACATTGCTTCGCGTGAAAATTCCTCAGGACAAATTGCAAACTCATGCCGCGTAAAATTACCGTTCTGCTGGTTGATGATCACGCGCTGGTGCGCCGTGGTTTTCGCCGCATGCTGGAAGATGATCCGGAAATCTCCGTCGTTGCGGAAGCCAGTGATGGCCCCGAAGCCGTTCGACTGGCGCTCGAACTGCGTCCGCAGGTAATCGTGATGGATTGCGCGCTCCCGGAATTCAATGGCATTGAAGCCACGCGGCGGATTCGCAAGGAGTTCCCCACGGTGGAAATTTTGATGTTGAGCATGCACTCGGAAGACACTCTGGTGCGTCAGGCTCTCGACGCCGGCGCGCGCGGTTATGTTTTGAAAAATGCCATGGAGCTCGATCTCGTGAACGCCGTGAAAACTGTCGCGCTGGGCAAAGCGGTCCTGGACCCGCAGGTTTCCAAACCCGCATCACTTAAGGGCGAGCGCGGTTCCGGACTTACCACTCGCGAACTGGAAATTCTTCAACACATAGTGGCGGGAAAATCCAATAAAGAAATTGCTGTCGATCTGGGTCTCAGTTCCAACACCGTGGCCGTACATCGCGCCAACATTATGGACGCGCTGGGCATTCACAAAACCGCCGAGTTGGTGGTGTACGCCATTCGCAACGGGCTGGTCAGTCTTCCATGATGCGGGCTTCCACGACGTGGGCTTCCAAGATGTGTGGGCTTAGATGAAGCGTCGCCAGTTTGTTGCCGCGGCCGGCGGCTTGGCCCTCAACACCGCCTTCGGGCCGCGCCATCTCTTTGGCGCGCCGCCCTCACCGCTCGGCTTCAGCTTCGCCGATGTCACCAGCACGGCAGGAATTCAGTTTCAGCACAACAGCGGAGCCTTCGGAGGAAAATTTCTGCCCGAAACGCTGGGCTCCGGCTGTGCATTCCTGGACTATGACAACGACGGGTGGCAAGACATTTTGCTGGTCAACGGCATGGATTGGCCGAGCCACAAGCGGCAGAAATCGACTTTGCGTTTGTACCGCAACAATCGCAACGGATCTTTCACGGACGTTACTCGCGCCGCCGGCCTGGATATCGAAATGTATGGGATGGGAGTCGCCATCGGCGATTACAACAACGACGGCTTCCCGGATATTTTCATAAGCTGTGTGGAGCAGAGTCATCTCTTCCGCAACAATGGCGACGGCAAATTCACGGACGTCACGCGCGCGGCCGGGCTTCTGAACCACCGAGGCTTCAGCACCTCCGGATTGTGGATCGATTACGACCGCGATGGTTTGCTGGATTTATTTGTATGCAACTATGTGCGCTGGTCGCCGGAGCACGATGTGTTTTGCAGCCTCGACGGCACTCATAAATCGTATTGCACGCCGGAAGCGTATCGAGGCAACACCTGCTGGCTCTTTCACAATCGTGGTGACGGCACATTCGAAGATGTCACGGCCACGAGCGGAGTCTTTGACAGCAGTTCGAAATCTCTCGGCGTGGCCATGTTTGATTACGACCAGGACGGCTGGCCCGACCTGCTGGTGGCCAACGATACGCAGCCAAATAAGCTGTATCGCAATTTGCGTAATGGAAAATTTAAAGATGTTGCCGTGGAAGCCGGACTGGCCTTCAGCACCGAAGGCAAGGCTCGCGCTGGAATGGGCGTGGACACTGGCGATTTCGACAATTCCGGCCGGCCCGGCGTGGCCATCACAAATTTTGATAACGAAATGATCGGCTTGTATCGCGCTGTATCGGCGACCGCCTACGATGACATCTCGCAACCAAGCGGCGTCGGCGGCCCGTCTAAAAGCACTTTGGGCTTTGGATGTGCTTTCCTGGACGTCAATCTCGACGGCTTTCTCGATCTCGCGGTAGCCAACGGCCACATCGACGAAACGGTGCGAAACATTCGCGGCAATGTCGGTTACGCGCAGCCTCCGCATCTCTTTCTCAATGGCGGTAATGGCAAATTTCGCGACGTCGCTGCCGAAGTTGGCGGCGGATTCGAGAAATCAAAAGTCGGACGTGGCTTGGCGTACGGGGACTTTGACGGCGATGGCGATCTCGACATTCTGATGACCACAAACAACGGGCCCGCGTATTTGTTTCGCAACGATCAGTCGTCAGGCAATCGCAGCATCCGCTTTCGCTTGATCGGCACCAAATCGAATCGCGATGCCATCGGCGCGTGCGTGCGTATTTTCTACAACGGGCAAAGTCAATCGCGCCTGGTACACGGTGGCTCCAGCTATCTTTCGCAATCGGAGCTGCCGGTCACCTTTGGTCTCGGCAAACGCGACAAAATCGATCGCGTCACCATCGATTGGACCAACGGCAGAAACGAAGAATTCAAGGATCTCGCGGCAGGGCGCTACGAATGCACCGAATCTAAAGGCATAAAACCTGCGCCCGGTTAAGCCACCGACTTTTGCGTGCCAAAACTCATTTCTGCGCTAGTGTTTTTGCATTATTGCCCGCAATTCACGTTCGCCATATAAAACTTGTATAGGACACCCCGCTTCGCGGTCCGGCACTTTGGCCGGTCCCTGAAGCACCCCAAATGCATCGCGGCCGGATGATCGAAGCCATCCGGCCGATTTTTTTATATGCTGAGGAGTAAGCGGAACCGCTAATTCTCGCTGGAGCGCGTATGACCTGGATCAAGACTGTTCGAATGGACGAAGACGAGCGCGTCAAACACGCGATGGAGACCCAGCGCAGACTTTACCCTATCGAATACGCCACACCGGTTCCGGCAGTCGACGGTGGAGGTGAAGCGGCAGGCATAGTCGCGTCGCACACGCTCCTACCCGACGTTCTTTTCCACGCCTTCAGCACGTATGGCACTTTGCTGTCTCCTGATTTGCCGCTGACGCGTCACCAACACGAAATGATCGCCACCATGGTGTCGGTCACCAACCGCTGCCACTATTGAATCGAGTCCCACGCAGAGTTCCTGCGTCGCGTAACGCTGAACAAAGAAATGGTTGAGGCACTGCAAAGGGATTACAAAACAGCGCCCATCAGCGAGCAGGATCGCGTAATGATCGATTACGTAGTGAAGTTGACGAAGGACGCCACGCAATGCAGCCCGGCAGACCACACGGCACTCCGCGCAGCAGGCTTTGACGATCGCGGAATTCTGCAGATTACGCTGATCGCGTCGTGGTTTAACTATATCAATCGCGCAGCGGACGCCTTGGGTGTGGGCCGCCCCGGATAGCGCGAACGTTTGTCTGAGCGGTCACGAGAATACTCAGCAGGGACTCGTTGATAGCGCTGTTGCCGGTGAGGTTCGGCCCGGGATCCGCACGGTCCTACTGCGCGCTCGCCTCTGGTTCTCTAGGGGCTTCTGTAGGAACTTCGGCCTTGTCGGTGGTGACTCGAACAGCCTCGATTTTCAATCCCTTGTTCATATCGAAACGCTGCTTTCGATCCAAACTCTTTACGAATTCGCGAGTGGCCTTCCCAATCGCACCACCTATACTGGACGCATCGATTTTGATGGTGCGCCCTTCCGGACCTGTTTTTCGGTCTTCATACTTCAGGGTAACGTTGTAAGTATTCAAATGATCTCCAGACTGCTTTAGTTGTGGGCCGAGTTATGAGATCGCTCTTGCTTGGAAAACCCGCCTGTTTTCTTTACGCCTGCTTTTACCCAGTCATAATCCATCATTTGCGCAGGTTTTGGCAGCGATACCGGGATTCGAACCCGGATTTCGGCCTTGAGAGGGCCGCGTGCTAACCCTTGCACCATATCGCCACAGCGTCCATAAACTTTAACACCGCATGCGTTGTGGGACAAAGGTCCACGAAGTCCGAAATATTGTTGGCGTTCGAATTTTCTAGGCTACGGCTTTTTTGGCTTCCGCTCGAAACTTTGACCAGCGCTTCTTGGCAGCCCTGGCAATATTTCGTTTCCCGGCCTCCGATAACACCCGCTTCTTCATGGTGGTTACTTCACGCCTGGCAGATCCACCTAACGTTTTTCCTTCTGCCCGAATCTTTGCCCATCTCTTCTTGGCAGCCCTGATGATGTTCGCTTTTCCAGCTTCGGACAGTACCCGCTTCTTTACCGTGCGTAACTCTCGGCCAGCGGAACCGCCAAGGGCCTTTCCGGCCGCTCGCACACCTTCCAATTTTTTCCGCAACTTGTTGAGCTCTTTCTCAAGCTTGCGTTCTTCCTGTCTGATCGCCGCAATAATGTTCATTCATGCCTCCGTAACGAAATCTATCTTAAGTCGCGTTCTTCCACTAGCCGT
>Ga0307479_10001680_pt1 | contig 20249 bp, 20 predicted proteins | sample atmos_gasesECM4C_FD_203743 | JGI IMG/M metagenome (GOLD analysis project Ga0307479, IMG submission 203743) | Hardwood forest soil microbial communities from Morgan-Monroe State Forest, Indiana, United States - atmos_gasesECM4C_515 | ecosystem: Environmental > Terrestrial > Soil > Temperate...
AACCTCCAGCATCTTGGCTGCCCTAATTTTCGCGATTGCGGCATCGTCGCTATACAGCGCCGAAAAGGCCGTCTGGAAGCCAGTCCAGTTCGCCATCCTACGGTTCAACGACGACGCTCCCGCATCCTGGAATATCTATCACGGTGAAAAACGCGGCGTGCTGCTGGTGCGCTTGTGGAAGCGTTATATGCTCGTAGATGTGAATCAGCAAGAAGTGCACGACGTCGACCCCGAAAAGGTGAAGCCGCACGGAGAGAACGTCGAGTGGTCTCCGTCCGATGTTTCCGATCCACCCGTCGAAACGTCCGAGTGGAAAATCCGCGATGTGGGCCCTGTAGAGCGCGTGCGCTTCCGGTTCGGGAAAAATGGCAGCTTCCTCGATATCCAGCTACCGATGCTGCCCAACCGCAAGCCAGCGTATTGATGCATTTCCTGGCTTCGCTTGATCCTAGACCATCCATTCCGAACTGAAAACTGAACGCTGATGATTGGACAGACGACTCTTGTCAGCGGCGATACACACCGTAGTACCACGGGATCCCCAGCGCGCCGGGCTGGACCCCGACGACAACCGCATCGCCTTCGTAAAAGCGATCGAAATCGTCCATGTCCACCGCGAGGCGCTCGACGCGCTCCCCCTCTCGCCAGGAACGCACCACCAATCGCCGGCTGCCCTTCACAATCCCCTTCATATTGAAGCGGCCCACGACGACAGTCGGGTAGTAGACGACATTGTTCTGCGATTCGAGCCGCCCGTTGATGAACAGCGTCGCCGCCAGAATCCATGGCAGCGGAATGAATCCGTTGTAGACGCGTTTCATCAGTTCGATTTCCTGATGATTGCGCGCGCGCCGCTCTAAAACGACTGCCAGCGTGAGCGCCGCAAAAAAAATCAAGCCGAAGAACACCAGGATCAGGTCGAGGTCCAGCGGAGGATAAATCTGGCTAATATACGGAAAGGCCAGCGAACCCAACAGGAAAATTCCAGTCTGCCACATGAGCCGGCGGCGAAACGTCAGTTCGGCCGCGGCCGTGGTCAGGCCGCACGAAGGGCATTGGTCGGTGGTGCGCTCCGAGCCGCAATCAAGGCATCGCGTCATGATCAACCGCGGTGGATGACCGAACGGCGGTCAGCTCCCCTGGACAACCCCAGCCACGACATCCTGTTTAGTATAGAACGAGGCGCACGCCCGCGGACGCGATTAAGCCTCCGGGCGAGTAAGCGAGGCGATTAGGTCCTGATAACGCTGCTGGTGCGGTTCTCCTGAGACGGTGACGGCTACGGCCATACCCAAGCCTGGTTCGACACGCTTCACGGAGCAGTCCATCTGCACCGGGCGATCGAGTGCCAGCCGCGCCGTGAAGCCCGCTCCCACCCACAACGTGTCGGCGGATTCGATGAACATGCCATTCGAGCTGATGTCGCGGGTTTTCCCGCGCAGGACTGCGGAGCCCCACTCAATCTCAAGCTCGGCGCTAAAGGAATAGCGCGGCGCCCAGCGACGCTCCAAGCGCCGCGATGAATGCTCCCCTATGGACATGGACCTGAACCAACTCCCTGCCGTGGATCCCAAGCCGCGGCGCCGGGGCGTTCACGCCGCTTCTGTGAGCCAAGAATACCGCCGTTGCGTTCCCGTGCGCACCCGTTCCCGAGGAAATTGTAGTGGTCCGTAACCCTACCACTTTTTCTGTGACGCACCTATTAAGCTGCCGTGTCGTTAATCTGACAAGCCTTCGCGGACTCAATCTCTGTCTGACGCCCCGGGCTCGCCTGTGCTGCCTGCGATTTTCGCGGATTTTTCACCCTTGCGGATTCTTTGCTGGACTTCCGCCAGCAAATACCTGCGCAGATTTTCGGAGACGATCCCGGGAGCGGCCAGTTCCCGCAAGTCGGAAACAGTTAGCTCAGGTAGATACGCGAGGATCGTCGAGAGCGTCGAACTCGGATGACGCACGAGAGCCAGCCGCACATTGTAGGTGTGCGACCACTTGCGATGCTGCGCCACAGCCGTAACTACGCCAACGGGAAGAGTCTGGCGCGAGAGCGCCTTCAACACCTGCGCTTCTGTAAGGCTCCCATTGTCCAGAACGATGGAGAGCACCTGCGCATGACCCTCCGCCAGGAGCGCACCGGCTACGCGAGCCGTGCCTCGTCGCGCCAGTGTGATTTTTTGGCCGAGCGGCAATTGCGGCAGCCGCGCGACCAGCTGCTCTTCCGCGTTACGCTTTAGCTCCACGGAAATGCCGGGCAAAAGCGTGAGCTGCACCAAGTCCATCAGGTACAGCTCACGGATCAGCCGTAGACTCGCAAGGCGCGGAGTCCGCGGGTGAAACGCCAGCGCGCGCTTCACGCGGTAATTCTTCAGCAATGGCTTGCGGCGAGCCACTTCCTCCAAAATCTCCATTGGCAAATCTTTACGATCCAGCAGCAAACAGAGCTGCGTTTCGTCAAGCGCGGGATTATCGAGCAAGGCCAGAAGGACGTCCGACGAATGGTGGTGCAGCAGCAAGGCAAGCTCTTCGCCGGCCGCCGTGCGAGCGCGCTCGCGATCGGGTTCGTTAGCCGGCATCCGAGTCCTTCGCCGCAAGCGCCGCAGCCTCCGCGGGAGAAATCCGCAACTTGTCGATTTTCGCGCTGGGCACCAGTTGCTTCAGTGCAGCATCGATTTGCGCGTCGAAAAAGCGCGAGCGCCCGATAGTGCCGCCAATCTTGGCCAGCAAAAACTCCTTTTCGCGGAGATGCAAGCCGTCAGCGACATCGGCAACCAGCGAAGACACTTCCTGCGCAGCGCTAGCTAGAATTCGTTGCGCCGTGGCATCACCGGAGTCCGCCGCGGCGGCAATCACCGGAAAGATGGGCGGGAAAATCTCGTCCGGCATAGTCTGTGCGCGATGCTGGACCACCGGCCATTCCGTGCAACGAAGGTGCGAGAGAATTTGCCGGCCCAGCCCAGAATCTGATCTGCCCCTGCGTTCCTGAATCACGGCAGCGATGGCGCGCTTGCCGATGTCGTACGCGCTGCCGCGATCACTCGAGGATGGGCCGTAGCCTCCGGCGCGCACAATTTCGCCATCCGCATTGCGTCCGAAGGCCGCCGAACCTGTTCCTACTATGAGAACGATCGCAGGCCCTTCACCCGCAGCCGCCAGCGCCGCTTCAAAGTCGGTCAGGATGGTTACCGCCACGCCGGGAAAGCATTTTTGCAGCGCGCCGCGCATCCGTTCCTTCATATCAGGCTTAGCCGTACCGGCCAGGCCCGCGCCAACCGCCGAAATCACGCTGCGCTCGAGCCCCGCATCTCGTAGCGCCAGTTTCGCGCTCTGCTCGACCGCGAGCGCGGCGCTTTCCACGCCGATGCGCGAGGGGTTCGACGCCCCCGCATACGTTCGCGCCAGGACCTGGTCGGCCGAGTTCATCAGCACGCACTCCGTCTTCGTCCCACCGCCGTCGAATCCCAGAATGTAACGCATGGAAACAGGATAACCGCGAAAAGGGTTAAAGGAGGCAGATCGTTAAGCGCCGCCGTGCTGATATCAAGCAGCAACGCACCGTCAGCACGGTTTAGGTGCGCGCCAAGATCGCAAGCCTAGAGCGTACTGCGCGAACCAATCCAAAAAAATAACTGTGCGAGCATAGCAGCTACGTATAATCCCCTCCGTAATGCGGATTCATTCCGTCGATCTTGTCATTGTGGTGCTGTACCTGCTCGCGGTTACGGCTCTCGGCATGCATTTCCGCCGCAAGCAGCAGGACGCTCGCGATTATTTTCTCGGCGGACGCACCGCGCCATGGTGGGCCCTGGCCTTTTCGATTGTCGCAACGGAAACCTCGACGCTTACCATCATCGGTACGCCCGCCATCTCCTACGCGGGCAACCTGACCTTTCTTCAGCTCGTTTTCGGGTATTTGCTTGGACGCGCGCTCATCGTCCTTCTCCTGCTGCCCGGCTATTTTCGTGGAGAATTCTTCACCGCCTATGCGCTCATCGAAAAACGTTTCGGCGAAAAAATGCGCGCCGTAGCCGCCAGCACATTCTTGATCACACGCGCGCTGGCCGAAGGCGTACGCGTTTCCGCCATTGCGCTGGTAATCAGCGTTGTGCTGGGCACTTCGGAAAAGCTTGCCGTGGTGCTGGTAATCGCCTTGACCATCCTCTACACGCTGGAAGGCGGAATGAAGGCGGTGATCTGGACCGACGTCGCGCAACTCCTGCTCTACCTGACAGGTAGTGCCGTGACGTTGTTTGTCCTACTGCACCGGATACCGGGCGGATGGAGCGAAGTCACGCAAGTAGCGGCCGCCGCTGGCCACAAACTGCAGGTGTTCGATTTTTCGTTCGCCTGGTCGACGAAATACACGTTTTGGTCCGGTCTGATCGGCGGCGCATTCCTGACCATGGCCAGCCACGGCACCGATCAAACCATTGTGCAACGCCTGCTCGCCGCGCGCAGCGAACGCGACAGCCGCCGCGCGCTTCTGACCAGCGGCCTCATCGTCCTGATCCAGTTCACCGTGTTTCTACTGATTGGCGTGCTGCTATTTGTCTTTGCCCAGCACGCACCTTTGCTCGCGCCAGGCGAGCGCACCGATCGCATCCTTCCGCTGTTTCTAGTGCGTGAGATGCCACCAGGACTTGCCGGCCTGCTGCTAGCCTCCATCATTGCCGTGGCCATGTCTAACGCCAGCGGTTCGCTGAACTCGCTCGCCGCTTCGAGCGTTCTCGATTTTTCCCGCCTGCGCGGAAAATCAGCGGACTCCGTAAGTTTTTTGAAACTTTCGAGACGCATGACCCTGGCATGGGGCCTCGTATTGATGGCCTTCGGTCTGAAAAAATGGGGGCCGCTGCTGGAAGCGGGACTGACGATCGCGTCGCTCCCTTTCGGCAGTTTGCTGGGTCTGTTTCTTCTCGGCACGCTCGATCGCGGCGCGAACGCCCGCGGCGCCCTCATCGGCATGTTCGTCGGACTGGCCGCGATTCTCTGTGTCTCTCGATTTACCCCTGTGGCGTTTACGTGGTACGTGATGATCGGCGCGGGCGTCACGTTCGCCGTTGGGTCTATCATTAGCCGCATTAAGACGCGTGCTGAAGCCTCGCCATAGAAGCTCGGCAGGACTGCTCGACGCAAAGGAGAATCGTGACCACCGCAGAGGCGCCCACCGATTCACCCAAGGAAAAACGCCTCGAGCTCGTCCGCGGACTCGGCGCCTGGGCCTCCGGCGCAATCGTCGTAGGCACCATGATCGGCACCGGCATTTTTCTCAAGCCCGCCGAAATGGCGCGCGAAGGCCGCTTCGTCTCCGTGGTTTTCGCGGCGTGGATCGTCGGCGCGATTCTCTCGCTCTTCGGCGCCCTCTCCTACGCGGAGCTGGGCGCGATGATCCCCGAAGCGGGCGGCGAGTATGCCTACCTCCGCCGCGGCTTCGGTCCGGTGTGGGGATTTCTTTTCGGCTGGATGCACTCCATAGTCGGCCGGCCTTCCTCAGCCTCCTCTATCGCAGCGGGTTTAGTGCGCTTTCTCGGATTCCTTCTGCCCGCCGTAGCCACGCCGATTTTCACGATGCACATCGCAATCCCCGGACTTACCAGCTGGCTGAGACCGTACGATTTCGTTTTTACCTGGGCGCAACCACTGGCCGTGCTTTGGCTCGCCATCATGACCGGCGTGAATTACCTCGGCGTGCGACTCGGCGGCGCGGTCCAGGTCTTTCTCACCGCGATCAAAGTCATCTCCGTGGTCATCGTGATTGGCGTTGCGTTTTTTGCGCCAACCCCATCGCCCCACGCGCCGGACCCAATCTGGCCAGCCTCGTTCGACGCCAGCGTATTCGGTGCGTTTCTCGCCGCGCTGGCCGCCGCGTTGTGGGCCTACGATGGCTGGGAAGACTTAAATTTGGTCGGCTCGGAAGTACAGGATCCTCAGCGCAATTTCCCCCGCGCCCTCGTAGGCGGCGTCTCCTTGGTAGCCATCATCTATCTACTGTTCAGCGCTGCCTGCTTGAAAGTGTTGCCATTCGATGTCGTCGCCTCTTCGCAACACATCGCGTCCGATGTAGTCGCGCACGTGGCGGGGCACAGTGCGGCGACATGGATCACCCTGGCCATGGTGATCTCCGCCATCGGCTCCATGAACTCTTCCGTCCTCAGCGGCGCTCGCGTCCCGTACGCCATGGCGCGCGACGGCATCTTCTTCAAAATTGCCGACGGCATCCATCCGAAATTCCGCACCCCGGCGCGCGCGCTGATTTTTCAAGGCGTCCTGGCCAGCCTGATGGCCCTCACCGGAACCTTCGAGGAGCTAACAAATCTCTTCATCTTCGCCGGCTGGATCTTCTACGGACTCGCCGTAGTCGCGCTCTTCCGCATGCGCCGCACCGAGCCGAACCTTCTGCGCCCGTACCGCTGCTGGGGCTACCCGTGGGTGCCAGGACTTTTCGTGGCCGGCGCGCTCGCCCTAACCGTGAACATCTGGATCGACCGCCCAGTCCGCTGCTCCATCGGCCTGCTGCTGATCCTCGCCGGCCTCCCCTTCTACCGCCACTGGCGAGCGCAAAGCCTCAGTTAACGCGCCGAGGCGACCTGTAGCTCAGGTCCGCCTTTTGGACCTGAGGGTTTAAGTTCAGCGCCACCACGCACCTCAAGGGAGAAGCGAATTTCATCCCATGGCGACGGATGCGGACGCTCAACTCGTAACGCGACCTGCACCGAAACGCCGGGCGATGAATAGCTGCATCGGGAGACCGCCAACCAAAAGCGCCACTCCGGGAAGGAACACTAAGCCAAGCGCGGCTACGGGAATGGATGCTGGCACCGGATTGTGAGCGATGAAGCGGTCGAAGGCCAGAATGACAGGAGTGATAAGCAAAATAGTGGCGAGAAAAGGCACGACCGGGAAGATGATTGAGAAAAAGATCGCGCGCCGGGAACCGCCCGCGCGATGGGAGAGAAATGCGCCGACGGCTCCAACGAGCGGCAAGTCAAACAGCCAGGGAATGAAAACCACTGCCATGGGAGGATGCCCCCAGGAGAGAATCCAGGGCTTATGGCCGAAAACTCGACCGATCTCAACTGTTCCGTTTAAAATGAAAAGGTGCTCCCGTGTCACGACCGGGCGCGACTGGGTTAGTGATAGAAGGCACATGGAGAGGGTGAAGGTCAAGAGTCCGGGAAGCCAGAGCTGCTTGACGCGGTCGGACATGACGTTTTCCTTTCTTCGTGCGGCTTGAAGGCTTCGGCGAAGGGAATTCCAGTCCTTCACCTCGTCGATGCATCGCGAAGTGGCGTTCTCTTCGGTAAGTCCTCGCTTGCGCAAATCCATGAAGGTTTCGTCGAAATGGGCAGCGAGTTCTTCTATGACTTCTTCGCGCTCCTGCGGGTCAAGGGCCAGCGTGGCAAGGTGTTCACCCACGAGTTTGCGCCAATCAGGCATTAAGCGACGCCAGCATTGACGCCCTGGCTCGAACGTGACCCACCCGATAAAAACCGCTGCACGAATAAACCGCCTGTCAGGAGCGCCGCGCCGGGCGCCAAAACCCATCCCAAAGCCATATAGAGAATCTTTTCGGCCACAACGCCATAGGCAATCGGATGGCCGATAACCAGGCCTGTCGGAATAGCAAACAGGAACACGACTGCAAGTGGCATGACGGGAAAAATGCTCGACCAAAGCGACGTGCGCAGAGTACCTCCCGCGCGCCTTGACAAATAAGCTGCGATTGCTCCGACGAAAAGCAGCGCAAGAATCCAAGAGATATGAAACCGAAGAATTGGAGTACCGCGATCCAAACTCAAGACGAGCGGATGGGAAAGAAACCTATACGATGCAACGTCCAGGATCATCGCAAGCGCGAATCCGAGCAAACCCGGAAGCCAGAATCGCGTTACGCGGGGTTCCATGTTGTCCTCCTTGTTTCGTGCTAAATAAATCTCGCGTCTCAGAGCGTTCCAATCAGCCACTTGTGCTAGCGCGCGGCGAGTAGCGTCCTGCTCGGATATTCCTTCCCGGCAAAATGACTCAAATGCTTCCTCCAGGTGACCCACAATTTCAGCGACCACCTCATCTTCTTCCTGATGCCCTAAGTTCAAGCCTGCAAGTTGTTCTCGAACCAACTTCTGCCAATCAGGCATCGGCCACCTTCGCAAGCCGCCGCAACGCACGGAAAAGCTCCGACCACTCCTGCCGAAGCGGCAACAGTTTCTTTTTACCCGCAGCGGTCAGCCGGTAACAACGCCGCCGCCGGCCATTTCCACTGACTTCCCACGCCCCCCGCACCAACCCTTTGTTCTCCATGCGATACAGCAGCGGATAGAGCGACGCCAACGTAAAACGCAGTTTGCCGCGAGTCTGCCGCTCGATCCTGTGCGCGATTTCGTAGCCGTGCAAAGAGCCGCCCTCCAGCACGCTAAGAATCGCCAACTCCGCCGTTCCCCGTTTTATGCTCGCCCCGATCATATACAGGAACCCTATATGTAGCGACCAACACTGTCAATAGTACTTTGTCCCGCCGCCTCCACCATCGAGCTCACCGTCACCAATTAAGTCCCAGAGGGACGCCGAAGAATTTAGCCCAGCACGGCAGTGCTGGGAACGGCGCAACGAAAACTCTGCTGAGTCCCGGAGGGACGGCGTAGAACCGAGCCTGAGCGCAGCGAGAACCAGTGGAAGCCCCCGAGCTTCAGTCGGGGGAGCGGCGCCTTCAGGCGCCGCGAAACACTCAGCCCTATAAATGGGCTTTAGCCCGGGTCCCCTGCCTAACAGCGCATACTGAGTCTCGGAGGGACGGCGTAGAATTTCTGTCTTTGCTCGTCCCTGCACACGACCGAAATCTATTGACATCGCAATCGTCGCTTTGCTAAGCTTTTTCTGTTCAGAAGTGCGCCTCGCCTCCGCGAGGCTCCCCACAAAATCCCAAAATCTAATCTTCTTTCTGGAGACTTCCATGTCCAACCGCTCCAAGGACCGTTCCAATTTGTGTTCGTTCATGTTCGTCGACGGCCGCCACTGCCGCATTCCCCGCCAGCTCGGCCATCCCTATCTCTGCGCTCCCAACTTGTAGTGGCGGGTCTTCAGACCCGTCAGCGCGATGGCCGCGAGCGCGCCTATCACCTTTCCGGCAGCTTCGTGTCCGCCTGCGATCTCACCTCCGGCTTCTCTACTCGAAATAGATTTCGCTTTACTTTCGCTTGTGATACACTTCGCTGCAAGGAGCCTCGCGACCGTGAGACCTATCAAACTTGCAGCGGGCGTAATGATGCCCGTTATCTTTTTGAACGGCAGTCGTCATCCGCACACGGACGGACTAGCGTTCGTGCCGGAACCGGAGCCGACGATGCCCTTCAATCTGTTTTCGACGGCCACCGCACACGTGCTACCCGGCTCGGCCTTAATCCCGGACCTCCCTGAGTTAAAAGGACCGCGATTTAGGATCGTGCTATGACAGAGCCGCTAAGAGTTGAACACGTAGACCGACTCGAAATGGTTCGCATGTTCGATGGGCAGGAGAACAACCTCCGAACATGGGGGCAACTCTATGCCAGCCGAACAGGTCGGACGGTGGGCGGCTGGCTCGTGAACTCGTGGAGTGACGGCGAACCCTACTTGCGGGCACAACAGCACTGGTTCGACAAGGGCGAAGACAAGTTCTACCACGCCTACTTTGACTTCGACCGCCGCTCGCTGAACTTACACAGCGAGGATAAGGACATTGATCCCAAACGCACCAGCTTCATTCGCAAGATGACAGATAAGTGGGAACGGGAATGGTTGCAGGAACAGGCTGGTGTGGCCGGCCGGAGTTGACTTCCCTCCCGCGGGCGAGTAAAAAGAAAGTAGCATGCACCTTCCAGCCGAACTCTTCGACACCGTTGTCAAAGCCTTCGTTGGCGCTGTGACCACACGGGCCGTGTCGGCCCTTTTTAAAAAAATCTAAATCACGGATCCCGACGGAAAATTTGTTCCACTCGAACCGGGTATAATCGCTGGCACGGTTGAGGAGCCGTCAGCGATGGCGTCCTTGGATTCAAGCGAAGGAATCATCTGCCCAAATTGCGGACGACTTCATCAAAACGTAAGCGGTAAGTGCCCGAACCCAAAGTGCCGTCCGACCCGAGCAGTCCAGCCACTTGAACTCCGCGGACTGTCGATGGTGACGACTAAGCGTCGCTGTTCACACGGAATCCTTCTGCATTGGCCGTGCTCAAAGTGCGATCGGTCGGATGCAGCAGACCTTGAAACCTACAAACGATCCTTTCTGTGTGTGATAAAAGAGCTGCTCATTCGTGGTGGCGTAAATAAGTCTGAAGCGTGGGAGCGTTCCAAAAAGCTACTTGCTGCGATTGACCTGTGGGAAACTCAGAAAGCCGCGCCTGCAAAAGTAGCCGTCACCAGATGAAGCCCCACTTGACGGCACAGTCTTTGCAATACCATTCACCGGCCCCGTTTGGAGCAGGCCCACACAAACGCGCCGAATCCGGGCGCAACGGATTCAAGTTCTTTGTGCCCTTCGGTACGAAGAATTTAGCAACGTTGCCGCACTGTGGCTGGCTTCCTTCCAGCGTCTTGAGCGGGTCAATCATGGACAGAACAGCAGTCCCTGGTAGACAGCACAGCGCTCACACAAAAAGACGCCCTGAGGATTCGGAGTTCCGCATTTGATTTTCAGATTGCGGCCTCGTACTTTGCGCTTTTGGGCGTCCGCTCCGGTAGGAGCAAAGTATTCGGAGTCAGCGGTGCAACTCATGTTTCCTTAGATGCAGTGGCTCGGCAAAGGCAACGGGAACCGGGCTTTTTGTCCTAAAACCGTCCTACCAGGGAACCGTCCGTCCGGTTCTACTGTTTCTCACGGTTTGTACCTCGCTGAAAATACTGTAAGTTATTGATTCTGCGTGACCTGTTAGAGTATAGAATGAACACTTGCGAAAAAGGGGGGAGGGGGAACTCCCCACTGTCAAGTAGTGTCCTAATCCGAAATTAGACCAGTACCTCTATCGAGATCGGGTTGTACTTTCAGGTCCCCCACCGCCCAAATCCTTCCTCAAAGGCGCAACTGTTTGCAACATCCCGCACCAAGCTCATTGTTTTCGTCGCAGTTTTCAAGGGCTTACATCCATCACCCCGTGGCAGGCCACTTGCTCCTCAACAGGCGGGGAAACCTCGCTGGACTGGAACGCTTGGGGGCAAAAATGAAATCCAGGATGCTAGGCTTTGTGTTTGCTGTGGCATTGGCCGCAGGTTCTCCGGCCGTGGCCGACCCAATTCTTCCCAACACCACCCTGTCGGTCGGCCCCGGGTTTGCTCTCGCCGCTTATCCACCCTCGCCAAGTTTTCCGCCGACGCCAATATTCGTGGCCTTCCCTCCGAATCCCTGCCTCGCGAGCTGTGGAACCCAGACGCTCGACCTGACCAACCCGGTGAATCCGGTGATCAACCTTGTTACGGTGGCGCCGGGGCCTATTCAGGACTTCAGCATCCTCTGGGGAATGATGCTACCTGCGGTACAAGACAATCTCGTGTATACCCTGCCCGCAGCCCCAGACGCTCAGGGCAACACTCAATGGAGTGCCACGCTGATGGATGCGACTGGCGCACCGATTGCCACGTTCAATGGGACCTTCCAGGTGCTCGGCCCGGCCGGCTCGTCCATTACAGGCTGGGTCGCCGATAAGCCGGCCTCGAAGGATAAGATCCAGTTCTTGGAGGTCAAGATGGAGACAGTAATTATCTCCTCGACAAGCGCTACTGATCCCACCCTCGGCTTCACGCTTTCCGAGAATGGCACGCCTCTCAGCTTTACTCCTGTGCCTGAACCGTCCAGCCTTCTGTTCCTGGCTTCGGGGCTGGCCGCACTGGCAGGCATCGGCCGCGGACAAAAGCGCGCGCCCTAGGGCGAGTGGCGAAGAGATAGCTCCCAAACGGCACGCATCGCTCCCCAGCTAACTACCTTTAGAATCAACACTTGCAAAAGTGTATCAAAGTAAAGCACTTTAACTACCTTTAGAATGAACACTTATGAAAAAGGGGGGGGAGGGGGGTGCACCCGCCAAGTAGTGTCCTAATCCGAAATTAGACCCAGTTATATCGACGAAGAGGATTAATGCAGCTAGTCGAGAGCGTCCTCGTGCTGCGCGCTACATTGCCCGATGCGCGTCTATGGCAAGCGCCTTTTTATGAACCCGACAATCGCCATCAACCCACTACCCAGCAACGCCAACGAGGCGGGCTCCGGCACTACCCCTTCGGTATCGGATTGGAAGCTGACGGAGTCGTTCGCTGTGGAAATCGAAAACTGCTCAGGCACGCCGAAATTGCAAGCGACCCCCGTTGTATTACAAAGCGTGGTAACAACGCTCAAGTCCAGACCGGGTTCCGTCCCACTTACGTTTGGATCGGACACGAATAGTAATTCGGCTGTACTAGTAACGGGATTGTCGAATACGGCCAGAATATCGCTTACGGCGCCATTCTCTTGGACAAGAAAAATATTGAGCGGGAGACCAACGACACCAGTTATCGTTGCCGTACAGCCCTCTACGTTCGCAAATGTCGAGTTTGTCCCAGGTACGGTAAAAGTCCCGAACCCGCATACCGGCCCAATTGAGGCGCGCGTGCCAGAAGCCGTCCCTACGACTGTGTCCGTTGTATCGGCGAAGTTCACTGTATCAGCCCAAGCTGGAGTAGACATCAGCATCACGAGCAAAACAGCGGATGCGGCTAGAAAGATCCTGTGGCGCGTAAATTGACTCGGGGAGAAATTCTCTAGTGCTGATGCCCGGATCATATGACCTCCTGTGGGGTGGCCGGGGTGCCGCATAGCCCTGAGCACTCCAACTTCCACTCTATGCCCACATTAAATCAATAACTTACGGCTATTCGCTCCAGGATAATGTGCAACTGTTTGCACATATTTGTACATAAAGGTTTGGAGCTTAGTCCAGTCTCCAAACGGAGCGCATCGGCCCCGGCTAACTACCTTTAGAATCAACACTTGCAAAAGTGTATCAAAACAAAGAACTTTAACTACCTTTAGAATGAACACTTATGCAAAAAGGGGGGAGGGGGCCTGTGTGGCAACTCGTGTTTCGTGTCAGGGCACGGCCTTCAGCCGTGCCGTAAGCGACGCCAAATCAACAGGGCTTCGGCCCCTAAGGGCTTCGCTTTTGAGTTCTCACACAGACTCGTACCAAGCGAGAGTGGGATCAATTCTCCTCAACCGCCAGAAAGAAGCTAAATCGATGCTGCGCGCGCACTTAACGTTGGGACAACCACGCGTGTGGCCGCCCGCTGCGCTTCTTCCCCGAATGGCATTCCCGGATGGAAAACGCCGGCCAGCGCCTCAATCCCCGTAATCAGGCGCGGACCCGGCCGCGAGAAGTAGCTGTTCGCCTCCAGCGCATAGACGCGCCCGCTCCGCACCGCCGGCAGGGCGTTCCATTCAACCGCGTGCGACATCGATAGATACTCTTCTCGAGCTTGCTGCGCGCCGTAGCCGCACGGCGAGACGAGAATGATATCCGGCGCGGCGTCGACGATCTCTTCGAGGGCCACGCGAAACGAGGCGGTATGCGGGCGCCCCAAAACATCGTGCCCGCCGGCCAGCTCGATCATCTCCGGCACCCAATGCCCGCCGACGTAAAAAGGCTGCAGCCACTCCAGAAACGCCACGCGCGGCCGCTCCGTTTTCTCCGCCACGATCACTTCGAGCCTTCCCAAGCGCTCGCCAATTTTTTCCAGCAGCGCCTCCGCCGCTCGCCCGCGCCGCGTCTCTTCGCCCACCCAAAGAATGTCGCGCCACACATCGCCAAGATCCTGTGGATTGAGACACAACACTTCGGGGCGTTCGGCAAAGCGCGCCAGCGCAGCGCCCAAATCGTCAGGCGAGGCGGCACACACATGGCATAGATCCTGTGTGATGATCAGGTCCGGAGCGAGCTCTTCGAGCGCCTGCGCGTCCGCCGCGTAAAGGCTCTCCCCGCGCGACACGTATTCGCGCACCAATCGATCGATCTCCGCCGAAGCCGTACCATGCGGAATGCGCGACTGAATCACCACGCGCTTGCCGCGAGCCTGTTCCGGAAAATCGCACTCATGGCTCACTCCGACCACTTCGCGGTCAAAGCCCAGCGCAAACAGAATCTCGGTAGCCGAAGGCAGCAGCGAAACAATCCGCATGCCCAAAATGTACCACAGGCAATTGCAAGGGACAGAAAGAAACTAGGGCATCCTCGGCGCAACTCTGCGCACTCTGCGTCTCTGCGTTACCTTTTCTCTTGGTTTTAGTTCGCCCGGCTATTTGTAGAGGAAATATTTCTTTCGCAACTGCTCAAACGCATTCAGATCGGCGTTCCAGCTCTCCTCAATTTTCTCAGGAGGCGTTCCCGCCTGCAGTTCGCGTATCGTTCCCGAGTTGCCCACTAGCACCATCAGTTTCTCAGGATCAAATTTCTCCGGATACAATTTCTTGAGAATAGTCGCAACCTCCATTCCCATGCGCATCGCGCGCACCGCCTGCCTGTCCATGATCCGCACCCCCACGCCGCCGCAGCGCTGCCCCGAATAAAGCCCAGTCACCGGAATGAACGGCTGATTCGCAAAACGCAAACCGGCCAGATGCCGCTCGTTAAGCGCTGCCGCAACTTCTTCCCCGTTGATCCAAGGCGCGCCGAATTCCTCGAAAGGCGTTTCCGTGCCGCGGCCCACCGAAACGCCCGCGCTCTGCAAAATCTCAATCCCCGGATATAGAACCGCGCCCTTCAATGTCCGCAGATTCGGCGAAGGCGGAATCCAGCGCGCGCCGGTGCTCTCGAAAAAATAGTTTCGGTGCCAATTCTTCATCGCAATCACGTGCAAATCGCAACTGATGTGATTTCCCGCGTTAAACAATTGCGCCAACTCGCCAATCGTGAGCCCGTAGCGCACCGGCAGCGGAAAATACGCCGTGAAGCTGGTCTTGTCCGCATCCAGCATCGGCCCTTCCACAATGTTTCCACCCACCGGATTCGGCCGGTCCAGCACATAAAACGCAATCTTGCGCCTCGCCGCTTCTTCCATGCAGTAGCCCATCGTGGTCGTGTAAGTGTAAAAACGCACGCCCGCGTCCTGCACGTCAAACACCAGCGCGTCAACCCCCTGCAGCATTTCGTCGGTCGGCCGCTGCGTCTCGCCATACAAACTGAAAATTGGCAAGCCGGTCGCCGCGTCTTTACTCGACGCGACTTTTTCGTCATTGCGCCCCGCCAGCCCGTGCTCCGGGCTGAACAGCGCCACCAAATGCACGCCCGGCGCGTGCGAAAGCAAGTCCGCAATACTGCGTCCCTGCGAGTCCAAGCCCGTGTGATTGGTGATCAGGCCGACATGTTTGTTCCGCAGCGGCGCGAACTTCTGCGCTTCCAAAACATCGAGCCCAGTCTGCACTCGTCCCGGCCGCCCGGACTTTTTCGCGCGGGCGTTGGCGGAACCACAAGCGGACGCGGCTAAAACGGCACAGACGACGATGCGGAGAGCGCGTGCTTGCCATGCACTGCCGCGAGTGAAGCGAAGGTTCTTCATAGCTCCGACACCAATGATATTGTGGAACTCTGTTTTTCGAGTTGCGTTGTTCACGTGATGTGCGTGTGTTATATACAAACTTTGCATCTGCGTGCGCGGGGAGATTCACATTTGAGGAAAGGACGCGCTGGCGTTCTGTTCGTAATTCCCGCTGCAATCATTTTTCTTATGGCCCACACTGCGCGAACGCAAAGCCGCCCGTCTGCCGCAAAAGCAGCAGCAGCCGAGAAGAAGCCCGTCACGCCGAACGCAAACGCCCACCGACCGTCGCCTGCCGCATCGCAGTGGGTCGAAGCCACGCTAAGCAGAATGACCCTCGACGAAAAAATCGGCCAAGTCCTCTTCGCAACCTATCACGGCAGCTTTACCTCCACCGACGCGGCCGCGTACGAGCAGATGCTCCATTGCGTGAATGATCTCCACGTCGGCGGCTTCATTAACATCACGCAAGGCTCGCCGCTCGGCATCGTCAAGAGCCAGGCGTATCCTACCGCCGTGCTGATGAATCAGTTGCAAGCCAAATCGAAATTGCCGTTGCTGGTCGGCGCTGATTTCGAGCGCGGCACCGCCATGCGCCTCGATGAAGGCACGTCGTTTCCCACCGCCATGGCGCTCGCCGCCGCAGGCAATCTCCGTGACGCATACACCATGGGCAAAGTCACCGCCCTCGAAGCCCGCGTCGTAGGCATTCACTGGATCTACGCGCCCGACGCCGACGTCAACAACAATCCCGGCAATCCCATCATCAACACGCGCTCCTTCGGCGAAGATCCCGCGCGCGTCGCGGAGTTCGTCAAGGAATTCGTCCGCGGCGTGGAAGAAAATGGCGCGCTGGCCACCGCCAAACATTTCCCTGGCCACGGCGACACAGCCAGCGACTCGCACATCGACCTTCCCGTCATCCAGGCTGATCGCGAACGCCTCGAGCACCTCGAGTTAGTTCCCTTCCGCGCCGCAATCGACGCCGGAGTCGGGAGCATCATGACCGGCCATCTCTCCGTCCCCGCACTGGAGCCGGATCCCAACACGCCCGCGACTCTTTCCTCCCGTATTCTGACCGATCTCCTCCGCAACGAACTCCATTTTGAAGGCCTCGTCGTCACTGACGCCATGGACATGGGGGGCATCACCGTTCGCTACCCCCCCGGCGAAGCCGCCGTGCGTGCGTTCGTCGCCGGCGCCGACGCATTGCTCATGCCGCCGGTGCCCGACGCCGCGTTCGAGGGCCTGCAAAATGCAATGAAGTCCGGCCGCATCTCGCGCGAGCGCCTGGACGCCTCTGTCCGTCGCATCCTGCACGCAAAGGCTAAACTCGGCCTCGACAAAGATCGCCTCGTCGACATCAATGCTATTAACGAGAAATTTGGGCATGTGGCGTGGCAGAGCGAGGCTCAGGACATTTCCGATCGCGGTGTAACGCTTCTCCGCGACACCCCGCACCGCATGCCGCTCGACGGCACGAAGCCAACGCGCGCGTTGCTGCTCGCGTTTTATGCTGATCCAGAACCTTACCCGGCGGAAGACTTGGAGCGCGAACTGCGGCCGCGCTTTGATTCGCTCACCACGCTGCGCGCGGATACGAAGTTCGTCAAAGCTGACATGCTCAAGCTGCCGCCGACCGACTCCTACGACGTGGCGATCCTCGCGCTCTTCGTTCGCGTCAGCGATCGCAAAGGAAATGTCGACGTCCCGCCCGAGCAGGCCGCGCTCGCCGAACAACTTTTCAAGACGGGAAAACCGGTAATCACCATCGGACTCGGCAGCCCCTATCTCATCGAGCGATTTCCGCAGGCGGAGAGGTGGCTCGCGGCGTTCGGTATCAGCGACGTGGCCCAGATCTCCGCGGCGCGCGCGCTCTTCGGCGAAATCCCCGTCCGTGGACATTTGCCGGTAACCATTCCCGGCGTCGATATGAAATTGGGTTTCGGCCTCGAGCTGCCAGAAAATCCCATGACGCTGCAGCTAATGGACGTCCGCGGCGAGGCCCAGCTCCAACCCGCGTTCCAAGTGATCGAGCGCGCGATCCAGGACAAAGCCTTCCCCGGCGCCACTGTCGCGGTCGGCTATCGCGGAAAAGCTTCGCTGCATGCTTTTGGCAATCTCAGCTACGCCGCCAATGCGGCCGCCGTTGACACGCACACGATGTACGACATCGCGTCGCTGACGAAAGTAGTGGCCACGACAACGCTGGTCGCCAAACTCGCCGAAGGCGATTTCCCTGTTCCTCTCGATCTCGATGCACGCATCGAGCGCTACTTGCCGGAATGGGCGACCGGACCGCAGCCCGAATGGCGCCACCAAGTCACCGTGCGCCACTTGCTTACCCACACCTCAGGCCTGCCGGCGTTCAAGGAATATTGGCGCACGTCAAAAAGCAAGCAGGACACGCTGACGAAAATCTTTGCCGAGCCGCTGGAATACGAGCCGGGCACAAAGGAAATCTACTCGGACCTCGGCATCATCCTGATGGCGGAGGTCATCGAGCGTCTCACCGGCCGCACGCTCGACGATCTCGCGAAGACCTACATCTTCACTCCGCTGGCCATGAAAGACACCATGTTCCGCCCGCCCAAAAAACTCTGGCCGTGGATTGCGCCGACGGAGATCGACAACAACTTGCGGCACCGCCTAGTGCAAGGTGAAGTGCACGACGAAAACGCTTTCGCCATCGGCGGCGTCTCCGGTCACGCCGGACTCTTCAGCACCGCGCCCGATCTCGCGGCCTTTTGCCAGATGCTGTTGAACGGCGGCGTCTATGCGCATCACCGCGTCCTGCGCCGCGCAACCATCGCGCAATTCACCACGCCGCAGCAGCTATCGAGCGGCACGCGCACCCTCGGCTGGGCCGTGCCCACCGAAGGCGGCTCCAGCGGCCATTATTTTTCAACGCACAGCTTCGGCCACACCGGCTTCACCGGCACATCCATCTGGATCGACCCCGACCGCCAACTCTTTGTCGTACTCCTCACCAACCGCGTCCACCCCACGCGCGAAAACCAAAAAATCGCGCAACTCCGCCCCGCGTTTCACGACGCCGTCATGCAAGCGCTAGGATTTGCGACGGCCGCAGCGCAGGCAAAATGAATCAGTTTCAAATTATCTTGATAGCTGACTGTCGGAGGGCTTGTTGTTCTAAGTCATGAGCGGCTTGCTGAAGATCGTCCGGCTTGCCGAGATCTCGCCAATAGTATTCATCGGCGCGAAATGCGAGGATGCTTTCCCTTTGGCCGGCTAGCCTCAAATAGGAGGTAATGATCGAGAAAACGCCCTCCTCGGTGATTTTCGCCAACAGCCGAGGCGAAATGACATGGATGCCGGAGAACGCCAGCTCTTGCGTTCGCGGTGAGGGTCGAACGATCTCCGGTTTCTGATTGCGCCCTGCGCGACGACCGCAAAGCTGGAGATGATCGTCGAATAGCAAGTAGCGGCTGGTCTCCCGCTCTTGCACTGCCAGCGTCGCGAGTCCTTTATTTTGTTTGTGGGATTGCACCATGCGTTCCAGATCGATGGTGCTGATGACGTCCACGTTGTGCAGAAGGAATGGTTCATCGGCTCGCGCAGAATCCTCGAGGAAAAACCAGGCGGCCTTTTTCAGCCCGCCGCCTGTATCGAGCAATACATCCTCACGCGAGACTTCAATGCGCATGCCGAAATTGTCGTGGGCTTTCAGATACGCGACCACCATGTCGGCGAAATGATGGACGTTGACGATCACTTCGCTAACACCAAAGGTCCGCAAACGAGCCAGCGTAATCTCCAACAGCGTGCGGCCAGCGACTTCAACCAAAGCTTTCGGGCGATCATTCGTCAGCGGCCGCAAGCGCGTGCCGAGCCCGGCGGCCAGGATCATAGCTTTCATTGCGGGGCTTTCATCGGGGGCGTCTTCATTTGCCCAGCTTCTCCAGCTCCAGATGACGCACGGCCACCTCTACGCCATTTGTGGCGCGAAAATGTTTCGCCAACTGCTCCGCCAGAAAGACGGAGCGATGCTGCCCGCCCGTACATCCGAAGGACACCATCAAGTTCTTGAAGCCACGCTGGCGATAACTGCTCACGCTCGCGTCCACGAGCGACATCACGCTGGCCAAAAACTGGTGCACGCTCTCTTGCTGATTGAGGTAGTCAATCACCGGCGCGTCTTTTCCGGTCAGGGTCTTGAAGCGCTCCTCGCGGCCAGGATTCGGCAAGCTGCGGCCGTCAAAAACGAATCCGCCACCGTGCCCACTCTCGTCCCTCGGCAAGCCGCGGTGAAAAGAAAAACTGAAAATCCGCACGACTAGATTTTCGGCTTCGTTCGCCAGGCCTTGCAATTTCTCCGACGCCAGCATGCTCTGGAACGCACCCATAAGCGTCGGCAGCGCAATGGGCAGCTCGACGTGATGCAGCAGCCAGCGCAGGTTTTTCAGCGCGTACGGCACGCTTTGCAGGAAGTGTGCTTTGCGCTCATAGAAACCGCGAAATCCGTAAGCGCCCAGGGCCTGCATGATGCGGACGTAAACGTAGGAGTAGTAGTGCCGCAGGAACGCCTCGCGATCGAGCTTTACATACTGACCGAGCGCGTCGAGATAATGATTGAGCAAATCCTGGCGCAGCTCCGGCGGCAGGTCGGCCTTGGCGTCGAACAGGAGAGAAGCAATGTCGTATTGCAGCGCGCCCTTGCGGCCGCCCTGGTAGTCCACAAAAAACGGCTCGCCGCCGCGCAACAA
>Ga0307479_10001681_pt1 | contig 20242 bp, 14 predicted proteins | sample atmos_gasesECM4C_FD_203743 | JGI IMG/M metagenome (GOLD analysis project Ga0307479, IMG submission 203743) | Hardwood forest soil microbial communities from Morgan-Monroe State Forest, Indiana, United States - atmos_gasesECM4C_515 | ecosystem: Environmental > Terrestrial > Soil > Temperate...
CACGAACTTGGCTGGACATTTGGCTCGAATTTAGCTCGAAAAAAGTGGCGATTGGAGGAAAATAGGGAGACTGGAGAGACTGTAGCGGAAGAAACGAAAACAGCTAAGCCGCCGTTGGCACTAGCAGTGATTACGAATCGGGCTGAGCAGGCTTGGAGCCGGAGAGGGAACTTTGAACTCCTAACGGACTGGGATTTCGGTGTCCTTGCCTTTTCCGCTTTCCGAGCGGATCATGCTACCGGGAACTGCTACTGCTAGGCGGTTACGTTTCGGGAATTGAATTTTCCCAAGAACGATGGGAGATTGGCAGGGCACGAAATCGGCTACTACCGAAGTCCTTTGCTTTCAGCGGTGGAAAGAATCCCCCCTTCTCCGCCAGATTTAAGCAACAAGCTAACACACGACGCGAACGCATGTGCATAGCTCGCTCTGACGGGTTAAGGTGCCGAGTCAGTGATTTGGATTCTTGAGTCCGAACGCCGGAGCGCCCGATGCAGATGAGACAACTTGGTCGGCTACCTGTCAAGTCTGAGCGTCGGTCTCTGGGCATGGGCGCGACACAACGAGAAGGCGTGCGCGGCGGGAGTGTAACCCTCCCGCATTTCATCCTAAGTTTCGTCCTAAGACATCGGCCGATTTTTGATGTTTCGGATTTCCCAATGTTGTTGGGTTTTCGGTTTTCCGCAAATCGCACGATTGACAGCATTAGTGTTAGTTCTTACCATTATTTGTGGGATTTCTGATTTGCTCTTCGATTGAGTCCAGGCCTCCCAGCCAAAAGCCTCCGTCCTCTCATCGTAGCAAAGGTTAAGAACTCTCTGCGTGGCGTGCGTCCACCCTTTTTGCGCTTTGAACTGGCAGGTTGGCCGACTCCCATGCCGCGAGGCCGCCGGCAATTTCGCACACGGAGTCAAATCCGCTGGCCATCAACACGCTCGCAGCGATCGACGATCGGTAGCCTCCGGCACAGTAGACAAGCAAGGCACGATCTTTCGGCAGGGCTTTTAGATCTCGCACCAAATGATTGAGCGGCATACTGAGGCTGCCGTCGATGTGTTTCTGTTCACGTTCGCGCGGTGCTCGGACGTCTATAGCGAGCGGCGGCTGGTTTGACGCAAACAGCTCTGCGGCGAATTGCGGGCTTAGTCGCTCGATGAAGACGACCAGGTCCGGTCGCGATTCGAGGCTTTGCAATCCGTTTTGCAGGTAGCCGGCCACGTTATCGAAACCGATTCGCCCGAGACGGACGGCCGATTCATTCTCGCGCCCGGGTGCCGCGATGATCACGATCGGATGCTCGTGGTTCAGCATCGTCCCGGCCCACGTTGCGTACTGACCACCGAGTCCGATGTTGATGCTTCCTGCGAGGTGCGCTGCGCCAAATTCATCGGCGTCGCGCGTATCGAGAATCTGCGCGCCTTCCTTTTGCAATGGCAGCACCGTGTCGAGAGCCAGCGGTTTCAAGTTGCGCTCCAGAGATTCGTCGAGCGTGGGCCGTTCTTTGCTGTTCAGCACCGCATCGTAGACGAAGTACGGCGGAGCCTCAGGTTGATCGGCGGTCACCAGTTCGATGAATGCTTGCTTACTCATCGGCTGGAGGGCGTAATTCAGCCGCCGCTGATCTCCGATTGTTGAAACCGTTTCTTTGCTGATGGCTCTGCCGCAGAGCGATCCGGCCCCGTGCGCTGGATAAACAAGACTTGCGTCCGGGAGGGGAAGCAATTTGGACTGCAAGGAATCATAGAGCAGGCCGCCGAGGTCGGTGGCCGACCAGCCAAGTGAAGCGCGAAGGTCCGGCCTTCCCACATCGCCGATGAATAATGTATCGCCTGTGAGCGCAGCATAGGGTTCGATCCCGCCGCGATCGAGATCGTAGACAAGGATCGAAATCGATTCAGGCGTGTGGCCTGGTGTTTCGAGAGCCTTCAATCGAACGCGCCCAAATTCGACGACGCTGCCATCTGCTAGCGGCGTGAAGCGGTATTCGGCTTGCGCTTTGGCACCCAGATAAATCGTCGCGCCCGCACGGTCGCGCAATTCCAAGTGCCCCGCGATGAAATCGGCGTGCAGATGAGTCAAGATTACGTGTTTGATTTGGAGCTTATTCTCAGCGGCGAACTCCAGATATCGCTCGATGTCTCGTTGCGGATCGACGACGGTAGCTGTGCGCGTCTCTTCGTCACCAATAAGATAGGAAGCGTGGGCGAGGCAATTGAGATAGAACTGCTTGAAGATCATGCATCTTTATACTGGATAGCTGCTGCAAGGCGCAAGGTTGCGCGATTACCCCCGGTTTGATTTGTGGCGTAAAGCTACTTATTCGTAGCGCAGGGCCACTATCGGGTCCACGCGCATGGCACGGCGCGTCGGAATAAAGCAGGCGAATAGCGCCACGGCGCAAAGCATTATCGTTACGGTCAGGAAAGTTAGGGCATCAGTGCTCGTTACACCGAGCAGCGCGCCGCTCAAATAGCGCGTCAGCGCGAACGATGCTGCCAGGCCGATCGCCACACCTGCAATCGTCAACCGAAGCCCGTGGCCCAGGACCAGCCGCAAGATATCGTCCTTGCTCGCGCCCAATGCCATGCGGACACCGATTTCATGCGTGCGCTGGCGCGTGGTATAGGCTGTGACCCCGTAAATTCCCACCGCAGCGAGGACCAGCGCGAGCAGCCCGAATGCGCCGACAAAAATTCCCGCCACCCGCTGAGGGAAGCTGGCAAACTGCTCGCTGGTTTCAAGCGAGGTCACTTGGAACAAAACGATATCGGGGTTCAGTTGATGGACGGCACCCTCCACCGCCTTCGCGAAAGCGAACGGATCTCCAGCCACTCGCGCATGGATAGTCATGTTGGCCTGGTAAACCTGGGACAACGGCAGATACACGAATGGCGCCGACTTTTCGCTCAGTCCGGTCATTTTGCTATCGTGCGCCACACCGATTACCGTGAACCATTCGTGCGTCAAGTCCGAATTGAGTTGCTTGCCGATGCCTTGCTGGTTCGGCCAGTAGCGATTCACAAATGATTCGTTGACGATCACCACGCGCTGCGAACTTTTTGTGTCCTGTGGCGCGAACTCGCGTCCTTCGACCAAGGGAATCTGCATGGTGTGGAAATAGTTCGGCGTGACGATGGCGTCCGGTACCTCCATCAGTTCATTCACTTGCGCCACGTAGCCTTCGGGTTTCACCGCCGTCGAGCCTCCGGAAAAGCCTGGCACTCGGTTCGAGAGCGCCACAGACTGTACGCCGGGCAGCGCCTCGAGTTTCGCCTGGAGCTGCCGGTCGAATTCCGCCCCGCTGGCATCCGAATATCCCGCGGTAAACAGATCGTAGGAAGCAGTGAACACGTTATGCGGATTGAATCCCAAATTGATTAACTGCGCCCGCAGGAAACTGCGGATGAAAAGTCCCGCGCAAATCAGCAGCAAGAGCGACAACGAAATCTGCGCCACCACCAGCGTACTTGCCAGGCGAGCCTTCTTCAGGCTGCCCGAAGCACTGCCCGTGTCTTCCTTCAACACCGCAACGGGTGCCAGGCTCGATGCGCGCAGCGCGGGCAAAATTCCGAAGATGACTCCGGTCAGCACTGAAATCACGAACGTGGCGGTCAATACCGTGCGGTCGGCCTGGACTACGAGCGCGAGCGGAAAATCCGTCGTCGGCAAGAACTTCATCAATGTGCCCGAAGTCCAAGTGGTGATCAGCAATGCAACTGCGCCACCGGCCAGCGCCAGCATCAGGCTTTCCACCAGCAGTTGTTGCACAAGCCGCCATCGGCTCGCACCCAGTGACATGCGGATGGCGATTTCGCGCCGCCGTCCTACTGACCGAACCAACATCAAATTGGCGACGTTCGCGCACGCCAGCAGCAGCACCAGGCCCGCGATGGTCATGAGCATTGGAAGCAGCGTCGCGAGAAAGAAATTCAGGCCAAATGGATTCCGCCACAGCGGATAAACCGTCACGCTGTCGTGCCCTTTGTGCTCTTCCGGATAATTCTTCACTTCGGATTTGATTCGCAGCGTCAGTTCCGCTTGCGCCTGCTCCAGTGTGACTCCCGGCTTCAGCCGTCCGAACAGGATCCACACAAAATAATGATGGTCATGAAGGATGTCGCCCAGCGGTAACACATCTGCTTCCATCATGATCGGAACCCAAATCTCGGTACGCACTCCCGTCTGACTCCCCTGAAACACTGCCGGCGTCACACCCACGATGGTGTAGGGATGCTTGTTGATTTCAATTGACTGGCCGATGACGTCAGGATTCGCGCCGAAATGCGTTTGCCAGAGCCGATAGCTGATTACCGCGACAGGCGCGCCTCCCGGCTTTTCATCTTCCGCCGGCAAGAATGTGCGTCCGAGGATGGGCTGCACGCCGAGCACATCGAAATAGTTCGCAGAGGCCACCATGCCCCACACGCGCTCCGGTTTGCCCTTCCCGGTGAGGTTCATCTGAGCGAAGTTGCATGCCGCGATGCCTGTAAGACTGTGCTGCCCGTCGCGCATCGCTTCGATATCAGGATAAGTAAACCCCAGGGGATTTTCCCCGGGCTTGCTTCCCGTCATCGCTACCACTTCGTTGGGGTTGGTAAGTCCTGGGACTGGATTCAGCAGCGCAGAATTGATCCAGGAGAAGATCGTGGTGTTAGCGCCAATGCCCAACGCGAGCGTAAGGATGGCAATGGCAGCGAAGCCGGGCGCCTTGGCGATCATTCGAGCGCTATATCGCACGTCTTGCCAGAACGAGGTCATCCACCACCTCCAGGCACTGTTTAGAATGATTCAAAGCATGTGCCGGCCCAGACGAGAGTATCGCGTAATCGAATGTTAACGTAGGGGTTAGAAGGGCTCAGGAGTTAGGAGAAAGGAGTCGCCGTCCGATTATGGGACGCATTACCGGCGAGACCGAACATTCAAGTAACCTTGCGCGAGACGTCCGGCTACTGCCACATGACAAACTTTGGCCATCCCATGCTAGTACCTTCGGCGGATAACAAAACCCGGATATTCTGCTATCCTAGTAACGGGCGGTAACAACGGGCGCTACTTGGTGTCCAATTAACCCAAGGGACACGCGCCGCTAAGGAGCAAGGGCCGAACGCATGTCCGACCTGGCACAATCTCTATCGTGGGGCCGTGATGAAGCCGACCTTGTGCACGAGCTGCAAGCGGGGTCAGACGCGGCCTTCGATTACCTGGTCACGTACTACCACTCGGGTGTGTTCAACCTGGTGTACGGGATCTTGTCGGACCGCGCCGATGCTGCCGATGTGACCCAGGAAGTTTTTTTGCGCGCGTTTCGCGGGATTCGCGGATTCCGGCAGGGAAGCTCTCTGAAGACGTGGCTGTATCGCATCTCGGTACGCCAGGCCCTGAATCATCGCCGCTGGTGCTGGCGGCATCACCGGCAGCAGGTTTCGATCGACGCTGAGGAAGAAGGAAGAAGCCTCGCGCTCGATCTGAAGGATAGCGAAGCCACTCCGTACGAGCGTCTCGCGAGCCAGGAAACGCAGCAGGCGGTTCGTGCAGCTCTTGCGCAAGTACCGGCCCTGTTTCGCAGCGCGGTGATTTTGCGGGATCTCGAAGGGCTCTCCTACGAAGAGGTGGCGGAAGTGCTTGAAGTCTCGGTGGGAACCGTAAAGTCGCGCATTCTTCGCGGCCGGCGGATGCTGAAGGAAATTCTCGATCCCGTCGTTGCCGTACGTCAGGCCGATAAAGAACCCTCTCTCGCGTCGTTCGGCTCGCAGCCGATCAATGGGTGGGAAAGATGAACTGCAATAGTGCCCAGCGCTTTTTGCCCGGATACCTCGATGGAGCAATTGATTCCCGCCAGCATTCGCGGGTGCGCCATCATTTAGAATCTTGCGATTCCTGCCGGAATTTGCTCGAAAGTTATCGCCGCCTCGTGGTGGCCCTTGCGCGCGTGGAGCCTGTCCAGCCGCCTGCGAATCTCGCTACGAGTATTCGTGTGAGCGCCGCCAAGGCGCGTTCGCCCTGGCAACTGGTGCGTCACATATGGGCGCGCGGTGCCATGGTTTTCGAAGATGTTCTGGAACCGCTGGCCGTGCCCGCTACTGGCGGAGTCGTTACGGCCCTCGTTGTATTCGCGCTCCTCGTACAGAACATTCTCGTTGGCGTGCCGCTCGGTGGCGTGGTTCCCAACGACTTGCCTCTCAATCTGGTCCAGCCCGCGCGTCTGGAAAGTCTTGCCCCGTTTCCGGTTCCTGTCGTTATTGCCACGGACGATCGTCCGGGTTCGGGCCTCTTGCTCGTCGAGGCCACGCTCAACGCGCAGGGCCAGGTGGTGTCATACAAGATTCTCTCCGGCCCGAGCGATGACGCCTCGCAGCGCCAGCTGGATCAACTCATGATGTTTTCGCGTTTCCGGCCGCAAACGAACTTCGGACTCCCCCGAGATGGCGGCCGCGTGGTGCTGAATTTCAGCACGGTTCGGGTTCGCGGATAGCGGCCGCGTTCTCGAATCGCTTCAGCTTTCTTCAAGCCCTTTCCTTGACTCATCGAAACCCGCCTATTAAAGTCTAAGTGGACGCGCAGGGATACCAGCGGATTTGAGTTCCGGTTGATTGGAAGCCTGCCCAGCGAAATGCATTCCCTCGTTCCGGGAGTTCGCAGATTCAAGAGTTCGCGCAGTTGAAATGGAAATTCGCAACTGTCGCCGCCGCTTTGCTCGTGGCCGGCTCGATTTGTATCGGCGCACAACGCGAGCAAAAACCCGAAGAAAAACCTCCCGATAATTACAGCGGCATTTTCGTCGAGCCCGATCAGGCTTTGTTCGCGACGATGTGCGCTCTGGACGCGGCCGGCTTTGCCGCCGACGAAAGCACTCTTTCGGACATGCCTTCGCGCCTGGCGCTCCGCGAGGCGATGCTCAAAATGCAGGGACCGGCGACGGAAGCTCTACGCCAGTTCTATCACGACCATCTGTTTGGCGACCCGGGCGAAACGCTGTCCCGTTACATCACGTTCTCGGTCGTCGTCGGACCGCCGCCCCGTTTCGATTTTGAGGTAATTCGTGATTTGCTCCCGCCCGATGTCCTGACAATTGAGGGTTTCCGGGACATCCTCGCGGCGTTCTATCAGGAGGCGCGCCTCGATCTGCAGTGGGCGAAAGTTCAACCGGAATATGAGCGCGCAGCTGCCGCGTACAGCCCGTCCGTGCGCAAAATCATGTTCACCACCAATACGTACCTGCGCGAGATTATCAAGCCAATATACGGCCGCACGTTTACGGTGTATGTGGAACCACTCGTCGGCGCTCGAACCAACTTTCGCAATAGCGGCAATCACTATTCGATTGTAGTGGGCACCCCGGAACACGTTCCCACCGAGCAGATTCAGCACGCCTATCTTCATTTCGTGCTTGATCCGTTGCCCTTGCAGTATCGAAAGCAGTTGGAAACCAAGCGTGCCTTATTGCTGATAGCCGCTCGTGCCCCGCGATTGCCGGAAGAATATCGCGATGATTTTCTCGCCTTTACTGACGAATGTTTTATCAAGAGCGTCGAGTTGCGTCTTCGTCGTCTCCCGCCCGCTCAGCTCGAGACTGCCTTGAATGAGGCCGATCAGACCGGCTTCATCCTCGTGCGCCCTTTCGTTGTGCAATTGCAGAAATTTGAGAAAAGCGAGCCGTCAATGTCGTATTATTTTCCGGATTTGATTGCAGCCATCGACGTGTCCGCGGAGCAAAAGCGTTTGCATAACGTGACATTTTCACCTGAAATGCCGACGGCGCCAGCGAAACAAGCAAGCGGCTCCTCCACCGCGGGATCAGAGCTCGATCGTTTGCTCGCGCAAGGCGACCGCGAGATTGCCCTGCAGGACGCCAAAGCTGCCACGGCAACTTTCGAGAGCATTCTGGCGAATTACCCCGGCTTGCCAAAAGCGGAGTACGGCCTGGCAATTGCATCGGTGATGGCAGGAAACGCGGATCGAGCGGAGCAGCTTTTCGCGCAATTGGTTTCGCCACCGCCGGCTTCGACAGCGGCGTCGAGACCCGAGGATGCAGCGGATCCGACAATTGTTTCCTGGTCGCACGTATACCTGGGACGCATTCACGATCTCGAGGGGGAACGCGACGCGGCGGTGCACGAGTATCTCGGCGCGTTGGCGGTCGAAGGCGCGCCAGAGTCCGCTCGCGTAGCCGCGCAACATGGCGTAGACGAGCCGTATAAGGGACGCGCACGCGCGAGCGGAAGCGGAAATGAAAAGTAACAGATACGACGACAGCAGCACACTTGAGATCGCTCGTAGCGGGCGTTCCGAGAAATCCATTCGACAGGGGGAAATTCGATGAAGCTCCCATCACATCTCAGTGGAATTGTAGTTGCCAGCTTCGCACTCGTGGCGGCTCTTACCTCAGCTCCGATTCTGCACGCCCAGTACGGTGGTTCAGGCGGGCAACAGCAGCAGTCGCCGCCTCCATCATTGCAGCAACCGGCACCGGCCAAACAAGGCGCTCAGCAGGAACAGAAGCCGGCCGCGCCAGCGCCAGTCGACCCGGAAGAAGAAAAGGCTTACAAGACTTTCACAGATGTGAAGCCTGATTCGTTCGATCAGCAGATCCAGGTGGGCGAACAGTATCTCCAAAAATATCCCACGGGCCACTACGCCGAACAGGTATACGCCCGATTGACGAACGCCTACTTTCAGAAGCAGCAGTTCGACAAGATGTACGCGGCGTCGGATAAGGCGCTCTCGATGAACCCGAACGACGTCACCGTGCTTGTACTTGTCGGCTGGGTGATTCCTCATAACTACGACCCGAATGATGTGGACGCGGATCGCCGCTTAGCAAAAGCTGAAGCCTACGAAAAGCATGCGCTCGAGACCCTGGCTACGATGCCCAAGCCGGAAGGCGTTACCGACGAGCAATTTGCCAAAGCCAAACAGGCCTCCCTGGCGCAAGCCCATAGCGGCCTCGGACTCGTTTATTTCCGCCAGCAGCAATTCGACAAAGCCGTCACCGAGATGCAAGAAGCGGTCAAACTCGATACAAGTCCGGATTCCGTGGATTTGTATATTCTCGGGGTTAGCCTGAGTCAATTGAAGCGCTACCCGGAAGCGGCTGACACATTCAAACAGTGCGCATCAATTCCCGGTGCGGTGCAGGACCGCTGCAAGCAGCGCGAGGGCGAGGCCAAGAAGCTGGCCGCCGCGCAGCCTGCTCCACCTAAATAGTCGAACCGAGGCCAAACGATGACCGTAGAAGAGCTCGAAGAACTTGGAGCGATTCTCGGTCATCGTTTCGCCCATCCCGAACGACTCGAGCAAGCCCTCACTCACCGATCGCGCCGCCAGAACGACGCCGCCTCTGACAACGAACGTCTCGAATTTCTCGGCGACCGCGTGCTCGGCCTCGTCGCCAGCGAAATGCTCTGCCACGCATTTCCTGAATGGGATGCCGGGAAACTGTCGAAGGGGCTTGCGCGACTGGTGAGCGCGGTCTCCTTGCACGCCGCCGCCGAGCAACTTCACCTGGGCGATTTCTTGCGGCTCGGTCCCGGCGAAGAGAAAACCGGCGGTCGCGCGAAAAAACGGTTGCTCGCCGACGCGTACGAAGCAGTCCTAGGCGCAATTTATCTGGATGCCGGACTTTCGGCCGCTCGCCAATTCCTTCGTCTCACCCTTCTCGACAGCGCTCTCGGCGGAGAGGTAGGCGGTTTGGACCGTTCCGATCACAAGTCCGCGCTCCAGGAATGGTTGCAGCAGCGCGGACTGGGAGCAGTTCAGTACCGCGTACGCAACGAATTCGGCCCCGAGCACCAGAAGACGTTTGAAGTGGAAGTTTGGCTCGCCCAACAAAAACTGGCGCACTCCGAAGGACGCAGCAAGAAGGAAGCCGAGCAGGCCGCGGCAAAGATCGCTCTCGCCGGCCTCGAAACGGGTGCCGCGTCCAGTTAAAGGAAACGATGTCCCTCGAAACATCTGCGCTGGAAGCAGCAGAGCAACCGTCTCCAAAAGCGCGGCATCGCGAATCCTCTCGCAGTTCCGTGATCGAATACGCCGAATCGCTGCTCGTCACAGTCCTACTCGCCCTCTTTGGCACCACCTTTATCGTCCAGGCCTTTAAGATTCCGTCGCAGTCGATGGAACCTACGCTGCTGGTGGGCGATTATCTGCTCGTGAATAAGTTCGTCTTCGAAGGACGCGGCTCCTGGTATGAAAAATTTCTCCCTTACCGCCCCGTTCGCCGCGGCGACATCATCGTGTTCAAATTTCCTTACGATGACCATCCCCACTATGTGAAACGCGTCATCGGATTGCCTGGCGATCGTCTGCGAATCATCAACCAGCACGTGTACATCAATGGCCAGCCTCTCGATGAGCCTTACGTCGTGCACGATCCAGCCGGCGCGGATTCCTTCGGAGATGATTTTCCGCCGACGAACCGTTACTTCCTCCAAAGCGGCCTGCGTCCCGAGTGGGCCACCCGGCTTTTCGACTACGTGGATCGCAGCAGTCTCGTTGTTCCGCCGAATCGTTATTTTGTGATGGGAGACAATCGCGACCGCAGCTGGGACAGCCGCTACTGGGGCTTCGTCAATCGCGACGCGATCATGGGCCGCCCACTCTTAATTTATTGGTCGGTCGACGCCAAGTCCGCAGACTATACTGATCGCAGCCTCGCGGGCGCTTTTCGCGGTTTCACAGACTCGCTGCTCCATCTTCCCAGCCGCACTCGCTGGAATCGCATGCTGCATGAGGTCCACTAGTGCTATTCAGCGGGGCGCGGCACATCGAAGATCAGCTGTCTCAGCCCGTGCCCGCGTTACGAACTGCGAAACTTCTCTTGTTAACCAACCTGTGCGATTGTAGTGAGAGCCTCAAACCCGAAAAATAACCGCCTTGTCAAACATTCTCACTGAAACGATCGTCCGCGTGGAGCCGTTGAAACCGGCCGCTTTCGAGCGTCCCTCTTGGCGCCGCTGGACGAGAATCGCCATCCTCTTCCTCATAGCGCTCTGGATCGCCAACGTCGCGCTCTCATTCGCAATTCAGCACACGAGTCTGAATCGCAGGATCACTGCGCGCCTTGACGCGGCATTCGGCCGCCCGGTAGAAGTCGGCAGCTATCGCTTCAGCCTTTGGGGACGGCCCACACTGGAAGCGCGCTCCGTCACGGTGAGCGAAGATCCGCGCTTCGGCCACGAATACTTTCTTCGTGCCGAATCGCTCACCATGAGCCTGCGCTGGCGGAGTCTGCTTCGCGGCCGCCTGGAATTCGGCGGCATCTGGCTCACGCGTCCCAGCCTGAATCTGGTACGCAATCCGGACGGCGATTGGAACGTTGCCGAGTGGCTCCCGCAGTTTTCCGCCGCTGCCGGTGGGAAGCCTGTGGCCATACCGAAATTCCCAGCCGCATCAAACGCGCTTCGTTTCAGCCGTATCAACGTGGATTCGGGCCGGATTAATTTCAAGCGCGCCCAGGAAAAGCTTCCTTTCGCCCTCATCGGCGTCACGGGATACGTCGAGCCTGAAGGCAATGGCGAGTGGCGCCTTGATCTCGAGGCGGCGCCAGCGCGCGCGGCCGTGATTCTTCAACAAGCCGGCACGCTCCATCTTTCGGGCCGCGTCGGCGGCACTTCATCGCGGCTCCGGCCCGCTGCTATCGATTTTGCCTGGACCGATGCCTCACTCTCCGATGCTCTTCGTCTCATCCGCGCCACCGATTACGGAGTTCGGGGAAATTTCGCGATCACGTTGAAAGCAGGCACCGAAGCGCAGGAATGGAATCTCGAGGGACGCGCGGAGATCCGCCAGATTCATCGTTGGAATCTCCCCCTACGCTCTGATAATCCATCTCTCAATCTGATTGCGAAGGGGATTCTCGATCCGGAACTGGCTCGATTCGACGTCGTCAACTCGACCCTGGAGACCCCTCGTTCGAATGCTCAGGCCACCGGCGCAATCAGCTGGAACCAGCCCAGTGGTTTTCCGGGCGGCGAATCCTTATCCGCGCTTCGAATCAAGTCATCAGCCATCGACGCCAGCGACCTCCTTGCCTGGGTTCGCGCGTTCCATTCCAACATCTCCGACGAGATTATCGTTCGAGGATTTGCAAAACTCGATGCAAGCCTCGCCGGCTGGCCGCCGCGCGTGGACGAAGGAACGCTATCGCTCGGTGAAACCAATTTGACCGGAAAGCCGCTGGCAGTTCCGGTGCGCCTTGGTTCAACCTCGCTTCTTTACGATTCGAAAGGCGCGTCCCTGTCATCCGTCACTATTTCATTCGGCGCGGCTGCCGGCGCGCTGCGCGTCGAAACACTGGGACCAATCAGCGTGGGAAGAACGGCGCCTCCAGCGCGCACAGCATCCTCATCCGCGCAAACTACCCCCGCTCTCCGCATCTCCGGCGCGCTCGCCGACGTTGGCAATCTGATTTCCACGGCGCGCCTCTTGGGTTGGGACATTTCCAGAGGCTGGGATCTCACCGGCCCAGTCCGTGGCGATTTGAAATGGCAGGGCTCGCCGTATCCGTGGAAGTCATCGCCCACTGGCGCACTCGACTTTGGCGCTCCGTTCATCAGCGCGGCGAATGCCGAGCCGAATACAAAATCCAGCGGCGATTCGCTTCGCGCTCCTTTCCTCAATCTCCCAGTCGAACAAATCCGCGCCCACGTGGATCTGAAAGGCAACACGCGTCGCGTCGTCCTCACTTCCGCCGAAGCGTTCGGCGCGCACTGGACCGGCACACTCGAACGCGCGCCGGGCTCACAACAATCGTTCGAAGAGCAGCCCGGTGCAGAGCAAAAAGAAGAATGGCAATTCGCGCTCGTCGCCGACCGGCTATCCGCAGCAGACGTCGATCGCTGGCTGAATCCCCGCTGGCGCGAAAGTTTTCTCGACCGCGTCCTCCCATTTCTGAATTCGCGCCCTCCGGCGGCCGCTCAGCCCGACAATCTGCTCGCCTCTGGCAAAATCAACATCGATCAATTCGCGCTCGCGCCTTTCGTGCTTCGCCGCATCCAGATGGATGCCTCCATAGAGGGCCGCAACCTGACCTTTTCAAATGTTCGCGCGCAACTTGCCAAGGGTGAAGTCACCGGCTCGCTTCGCGCGGACCTGGAAGCAAGCCCGTCGTATCGCTTGAGTCTCGACTATTCGGGTATCGATCTCTATGACCTCTCCGGCGCGGCGCCCTCGCTCGCGGATCGTTTTGCCGGGATCGCTTCGGGAAAAATCTCGATCTCCGCTGCGGGCGCCTCGCGCTCCGATCTGATCTCGTCTCTGCAATGCCGCGGCACGTCGCGAATCGCCGCGGCCGAATTAATGAACATCGACCTGACCGCTTCCTTCGCTGACGGCGCATTTCGCCCCGGCCACACCACATTTCGCGACGCCTCAGCCGACTTCACCTGCGCCTCCGGAAAGATCGTTTTCGAACGCCTGCGATTGTCGGGTCCGGCGGAGGGCTTCACTGGCCAGGGCACCGCCGACTTCAGCCGCAATCTCGATTTCAGGTTCGCGGCTCTCACCGATTTCGCCGCGCCACACTCCGTCCGAGCGTCCGACTCACTCTCGCCCTCTTACCGCCTCACCGGCGATCTCTCCGAGCCTCAAATCACCCGCCTGAAACCGGTTCACGTCCGTCCCTGATGCACCTGACGCAAGCGTTTAAACACAGTTTCCGAATCATGATTCAAGTCGCTGTTCTATTTGCGTTACCGGTCCTCGTGGCGTCCGATCATCAGCGCGTCCGCCTCCTCCCCCAATTCAAGCCCGGCGATTCGCTCCGCTATCAGATCGAATCGCGGATGACGATTGCCGGCACGACGACGACTCCCATCGTCAATCCCGAAGGCGCCACTCAAGTAAAGCAGTCCGTCAGCATCGTCCTTCGCCTCGACGTTCTCGAAATTCCGCCCGCAGCGCCAACGCCCAGTTCGCCCGGAGCGAATACAGCGCCTGGCGCGAACGCTGCGCAGTCAACCCATAGCTCTGCAGCAACGAATGCTGCGTCCGCCCCGATGCGCATCCGCGCCACATACGAAAAATCTTCCGCCACATCCGAAAGCGACGCTTACGATCCCACATCTGCTTCGCTCGCCGATCAATACAACCGCCTCGAAGGACGCTCCATGGAATTCACGCTGGAGCCGGACGGAAGAATTGTAGATATCAAAGGCCTCGAGGACATGCTGCAAAATCCATCCGCCGCGCAAACTGTCCGCAGCTGGATGGCCGGCCTTTCGTCGAGCGCAGGATTTCCACCGCAGGGAATCGAGATAGGTCAAAAGTGGAGCAAGGAACAACCGCTCACCGGCGTTCCGCTGGATCGCCTGTTCTGGCAGACCGAAGCAACTTATTTGCGGAATGAAGTTTGCCCGGAAAATACTCTGCCGGTTGGCTCCGAAACGAGCGCCGCCCCAGCGACCGAGGCAGCGCCCAAAACGCCCAATGCAAACTCACCGATCTGCGCCACGATCCTCACGCAATTCACAATCGTTCGTCGCGGCAGCCACAACCCGCATGCTGACGATACTCCCGACGACTATCGCCACAACGGCTTGCGCACCTCAGGCACCTGGACCGGCTCCGGTGAAAGCCTCGACTCTTTCTCACTCGCAACCGGTCGAATGCTTCGCTCCACGCAATCCAGCTCGCAGGATCTGGATTTCGCCGTCACCAGCACCCGCACCGGTTCCCGCATGACTTACAAAGGCAAAATCGAAACCCGAACCGAAATCATCCTGCTCCCGTAGCGCGACATCCTCATGCGCACCCTTCGGAAGACGGCCCATTTCGGTCCTCCAACCCAATGTTCTCACCGGGCCGCAAAGTTTAAGAACCACTCAACCCCCTTTTGTTACCGGCCTGCCTCGCGGTCGAATACCGCCTTGCGAACTACACCGTGCAAGGGGGTCGTTCCGAAATGTCCTGCGGCGCCGTCCTCGAACGTCAAGGCAACGTTTGAAAACTCCACGAGCGATCCTCCGGTCACGTCGATCACAAGGCTCGATCCTTGAATGCTCATAGGTGCCGGACCGCCATCCTTGTCGATCGTGACGGGGCCCATCACCTCAAACCCGTTCGTGATTGAAGTAATAGTGCCGCCCACAACCGTCAGGTGGTGAGTGTGCTGCGTTCTGCCGGAGGTGCCAATATTTGCGCCGCTCAGCGCAAAGTCAGTCAGTTCCATCGTCACCGCCGCCGAGAATTCGGCCTTGCCGGTTCTTTCGTTCACATCCAACGTCCACGGGCCGCGAACTTCCCAAGGGCCGGTACCGCCCGCTACAGCCGTGTAGTCGTTGACTACCCCTGCGAAGTGGTTCGGTGCGCGAGTCCCAGCGACAACGCAGGTAACCCCCGCCACCACGAGCAATCCGATGATTCCTGTTGCCCACAACAAACTCTTGCTTTTCATTCAAAGCCTCCAGATTTGAGTTTTGATTCGGCCATGCGGTCCCGTTCACATACGCCCACGATGGCGAATTTGGGACCACAGGCCTCAGCTTTTGCTGAGCGCTACAAGTCTCAGATTCAGGCGTCGCGGTCAATGCAGTGTGGGTGATGTTACGATGAAGGCGAGGTGAAGGCTCAAACGTAAGATTACACATCTTTTAACTTGCGATGCGGACCCGAACGGCAGAGAATGTCGCTGCCGTCCCTGTCTACCCATGGACACACCGGTCCATACCTTTCGATTCGGCCCCTACGAATCGCGGCCTCGTAGCCGCGAACTCTACAAGCATGGCATGAAGCTGAAAGTTCGGCCGCAGCCGCTGCAAGTCCTCAATTTGCTGCTGAACCGCGCCGGTGACGTTGTCAGCCGCGAGGTGCTTCGCGAAGAGCTCTGGTCGGCGGAGACGTTTGTCGATTTTGAGCACAGCCTGAACACAGCGGTGAAAGAAATTCGCGCCACCCTTGGCGATTCGCCGCTCGCTCCTCGCTACATCGAAACGCTTCCAAGGCTGGGCTACCGCTTCATCGCGCCAGTGGAGGTGATCAACGGGGTTAGCGATTTGGCGTCCTTGCCAACTCCGAGCACTCCCAAATCGAACGGAAATCCCGCGTCGCTCGCCGCCACGATTCCAGCTGACATTCGCGCAAATGAAATTCCCAGCGAAGCCACGCGCCCGAATCAAAATCGACGCCCATATCTGTGGCTCGCGGTGGCGCTTGCTGCGGTGGGAGTCGCCCTGGCAATCGTCGCGAGCGTCTGGCTCCGCAAGACGGAGTACTTCTGGCGAAGCCCCATCGCCGACGCGCGATTTCAGATGGTCACGGACTTCGATGGAATTGAAGAGGCCGCGGCAGTATCCCGCGACGGTCATTTCGTTGCTTTTCTATCCGACCGGGACGGGCAGATGGACGTCTGGGTCACGCAGATCAGTTCCGGAGAGTTCCACAACCTGACGCGTGGGAAGGTGCCCGAACTCGCCAATCCCTCAGTCCGCACCCTTGGGTTCTCGCCGGACGGATCCTTGGTCACGTTTTGGGTTCGAAAAAAAGGTAGCTCCGCCGGTAGCGACATCAGCATCTCGGCGGTTCCAACGCTGGGCGGACAGCCAAGGCCCTTCCTGGAAGACGTCGCCGAACTCGATTGGTCCCGCGACGGCTCCCGGCTCGTATATCACACGCCCGGTCCCGGAGATCCGCTGTTCGTGTCGGACGGCAGCAGACTGTCAGACAGTCCGCCTATTTTCACGGCGCCCTCCGGTCTTCACTCTCACTTCCCGCTGTGGTCGCCGGACTCGAAATTCATCTACTTCGTTCAAGGTTCTCTTCCCGACAAATTGGATATCTGGCGCATCACTCCAGCCGGCGGGAACCCTCAACGAATCACTTCGCACGATACACGCGTCACCTATCCCGTGCTCTTGGATGGACGGACTCTGATGTACCTCGCCAGCGATAGCGATGGTTCCGGCCCATGGCTTTACAGCATGGACGTCGAACGGCGCATTCCCCATCGACTTACGTCCGGGCTGGATCGCTACACGTCCCTGGCGACCAGTGCTGACGGTCGCCGGCTGGTGGTCACGCTCGCAAGCCCGAAGAGGACACTGTGGCGTTTGCCGATCACTGATTCACCCAACGAAGTTTCGGCGCCCGCTCGCATCTCGCTGACCACCAGCACAGGTTTCTCACCGCGACTCGGCCCGGATTATCTTCTGTATGCTTCCGCCGCCGGCGCGACTGAAAGTATCTGGAGGATCGCCAACGGAGCCGGCACGGAATTGTGGAGCGGTCAGGACGCGCAACTCTTGGGTGGCCCGGCAATCTCCGCCGATGGGCGCCAGGTCGCATTCTCAGTGCGGCAACACGGAAAAAGTCTGCTGTACGTGATGCAATCCGACGGAACAAATGCGCGAATGGTTGCCGATTCGCTCGACCTACAAGGCGATCCGGCCTGGGCGCCCGATGGCCAATCGCTTACCTCGGCTGCGAACGATCACGGTGTCCCTCGCCTCTTCCGTGTACCGCTCGACGGTCATGCCCCGTCGCTTTTTGTTCAGGAGTACTCAGTCGATCCCACCTGGGCGCCCGACGGCCAATTCGTTGTCTACTCGGGACCCGACATCGGCACCACATTTTCGGTAAAGGCTGTCGCAGCCGATGCTTCAGCGCACGCCCTGCCGCCGCTGACGCTCACTCGCGGTGCACGACATATAGCCTTCCTGCCCGGCGGACGCTCGCTCGTTCTCCTGCGCGGTGAAATTCAGCACAAGAATCTCTGGCTCATTAACCTCGACACCGGCGCCGAGCGCCAGTTGAGCAACCTCACCCCAGACTTCGACATTCGCGATTTTGATATTTCACCCGACGGCCGCGAAGTTGTCCTCGAACGAGTCCAGGATCTCTCCGACATCGCACTCCTCGATCTCCCAAAGCCCTGAGCCGACCGTTTATGTCGGAGCTGAAAAACCCCGAGCCTACAAACTCCCGCTCGCAGAGGCGAGGAGAGTTTTGGCTTGGGCTATCTCGGGGCGATCGGAGCGGATGCCTTCGCAATTCTTCAGCAGTTGGGTGTAGTAGGCGCTCGCTTTCTCCTTTTGCTGGACCCGCGCGGCGGCTTGCGCTGCGCCGTAGAGACCGTTGAAGCGATTGGGGTCGGTGCGCAGGGAAATTTCGTATTCGGTCAGCGCTTCCTGCGGACGCTGCAGATCGAGCAGCATATCGGCAAGCATTTCGCGGGCGGGCAGTTCGGTTTCGCCTTTGCCCACTTTGTCCTCGTCGTCGGCAACGGCCCGCAGCCATCGAACCGCATCATCGGAGTTGCCCGCAGCGTAAGCGGCCCAGGCTTGCACCACTTGGTGCTCGTCCTTCAACCCGTCCGCGATGTAGGGCCGAGGACCCTTGCGCGTGGCTTCCAGCAGTTCGTCGTAATGCTTCAGCGCATCTTGTCCGGCGGCCGCATCGTGAAGATGGCCCGCGGCAATCGCGTGTCCCCAGTACGTGACGAGCTGAACCTGGGGCGGTGCGCCGGCGATGGGTTGTAAGGCTAGCGCTTCTTTCCACTGGCGGCGCTCGAGAGCGTACTTCGCAGGTCCTTCCGCCTGGCGCGCCAGCAAATAATTCTCAAATTCGAGATCCATTTGTTCCACGCGAATCGCTTCTATCTGCTCCATGGTCGCTTTGGCGCTCGCGTCGTCGCCAATTTGCATATACGCGTATTCGAGGAAGTCCATGGAATGCACTTTATGGTGCATCACGTGATGATGCTCGGCCATACCATCGGCAACGCGAATCGCGGCAAGGTTGGAGTTGATGTCGTCCTGCCAAAGACCCAGGCGCGCGAAGATGTGCGAAGGCATGTGCACCGCGTGAGGGGAAGCCGGCGCGATGCCGGCATATTTTCGGGCTGCCGAAAGCGCGAGGCTGGCCATCGCAGGATTGTCGCAGCTGTGGATGATGTAGTGAGCGATGCCCGGATGATTTGGTTCCTTGGCGTAGAGCTTGTTAAGGATGGCAACGGCGGCTTTGGCGTTGGTGAGATTGGGGTCGCGCTCGGGACCTGAGGCGAGAAGCGAGAGCGCGTAGAAGATGGCGGCTTCGTCGTCGTTGGGATTACGTTCGTGGACGCCTCGCATCGCTTTGGCGTAGGCGTCGGCGCGCTGATTGTGGTCGAGTTTATCAGTCTCAGAGTAAAAGACGCTGAGCGCCAGGATGTAGTCGCGTTCGCGAGCGGTGGGCGGATGGAGGGAGCGCGCTTTTGCAACGAGCTCGGCGCCTTGGGCGAGGTCGGCTTTGCTGGGGCGACTCCAGAGCTCGTGGTAGAGAGTCATCGCCTGTCCCCAGTAAGCCATTGCGCAGCGCGGATCTTTTTGGGCCACCTCCTCGAATTGCGCGTCAGCCATTTCGTACTCAAAGGAATACAGAAGCGCCACGCCGCGCTCGAATTGCGACTGAACTTCAGGAGCGCAGGAAGTGGTAAATGAGACGCTGCCGACTTTTTCGTCGACGTCGTGATGGTGCTGCGGCTCCTGAGCCGAGAGCAAAAGTGATGCGACCGAAAGTGATGCGAGCGACAGAGTGCCAATGCCAGCGAGAAGAGCGAATTTTGCGGCCTTCATGATGACCCCAATGTGACGCTTAGGAGCGTATTCAGGGCAAGAGGCGATGTCAATGACGCTCAGTCGTCGCAGCCCTCCTGCACCTGCATCACCAGCAGGGTCACATCGTCGCGTTGCGGTTGCCCGTTCGCGAATTTGGAGACTTGGTCCAAGATCGTATCGATGATCTCTTTCGGACTCTTGCGGCTGCAAGACTTTAAGAGGGCTTCGAGTCTTTGCTGGCCCCAGAGTTCGTGTTGGCGGTTTTCCGCCTCTGTGATTCCATCGGTGTAGGCAACAAGGACATCATCAATTTCGAATTGGAAAGTTGCGGAAGGAAACTGAGGGTCTGCCGAAATCCCCACGGGGATGCCAGTGGAGGGCAGTCGCAAGATCTCGCACGTCCCATCTTTCGAACGTAGGACAAGCGGCGGATTATGGCCTGCATTAACGTAATTCAGCAGGCGTTTGGCCGGTTCGTACTCTGCATAGAATAGCGTCGCGAAAATGTTTGTCGGCGACGACCCATAAACCAGCCGGTTGACGTCGCCAATCAGCGTCGAAAGTTTCAAATGCGGTTGCAAGGCCTGGAATTTAAGCGAGGCCTGGACACTGGCCATAATCAGAGCGGCACCAATTCCTTTTCCGGATACGTCGCCGATGGCAATCCCCCAGCGCCCTTTCTGCAGAGCAAGTAAATCGTAATAGTCCCCTCCGAT
>Ga0307479_10001682_pt1 | contig 20237 bp, 17 predicted proteins | sample atmos_gasesECM4C_FD_203743 | JGI IMG/M metagenome (GOLD analysis project Ga0307479, IMG submission 203743) | Hardwood forest soil microbial communities from Morgan-Monroe State Forest, Indiana, United States - atmos_gasesECM4C_515 | ecosystem: Environmental > Terrestrial > Soil > Temperate...
ACGGCTGGGATTCTCGTGCGGGAATTCCTCTAGGTAGAGTTCCGTGGCTTCCTTGAGGTTTGCCACAGCTTCTTCAATCGTCGCCCCCTGACTGACGGTGCCCACCTCCGGACATTCGGCTACATACAGGGCGCGCTCTTTGTGTAAGACGGCAGTGAAAGTGCCAATGGGCATGTTGGAGCTCCTACTCATTCTTCGACAATGGCCCAAATTCGCAAAAGCTTCCCCGTCAGCTCGAGATCCCAGCCCCGTGCGCCGAGAAGGGCGACTCCGAGGTCCGGATCACAGAAGGGGATAGCCATTATAGCTTGGCTAATGCTTGGGACTTACTCCTCACACCAGCGAGTACTTGCCCACTTCAATGGTGCGCTGCGCGACCTGTTGACGCAGTTCGATGGTGTTGAACGGATCGTGTTTTGCCAGGCGGCGGAGGATCGCCAGCTGCGTGCGCAGCATGTCGCCTTCGGCGACGGCGGCGATGACGCGCTTGGCGGCAGCTTCGATCTTCTCCATGGCCTGCGTCATGTAGACGCGGGTCATGGCAACGGCGAGAGCCGCATTGTTTTCTCCCTTGCCTTCGACCAGCTTCTGGGCACGAAGTACGGCCGATTCCATGGCGTAGGTTTCGATGGTCATGTCGGCGATGGCGCCCATGATTTCCTGCTGGTCCTGGATGGTCTGCATATATTTCTGCGTAGCCGCTCCGGCGGCGAACAAGCCGAGCTTCTTGGCTTGTGTGACCAGCTTGCGTTCTTCGGCGAGCGGGCCCTCGTGGTCGTCGCCCATGCCAGGCCCAGAGAGAACCTCATCCATCAGCTTCTTGATGGCGGGCATGAGCGGGAGTTGGCCGCTCATCGCGCGCTTCAGAAGAAAGCCGGTGATGATGAGGCGGTTGATTTCGTTGGTGCCTTCGAAGATGCGGTTGATGCGGGCGTCGCGATAGGCACGCTCGGCGGGGTACTCTTCGACGAAGCCGTAGCCGGCGTAGATCTGCATGGTCTCGTCGACCACATAGTCAATCATCTCTGAGCCCCACACTTTGATGATCGAGCACTCGACCGCGTATTCCTCAATGGCTTTGCGGGTTTCTTTTACGGCGTCGGGGGCAGATTTGTCGACTTCGTTGAGGGCGACGTCCATCATGCCGACGGTGCGGTAGACGAGCGACTCGCCGACATAGATGAGCGTGACCATGTTGGCGATTTTTTCGCGGATCAGGCCGAAGTCGGCGATCACCTTGCCGAATGCCTTGCGCTGCTTGGCGTAGGCGACGGCATTTTCGAGCGACACACGAGCCCCACCCACGCACATGGCGCCGAGTTTGAAGCGGCCCACGTTGAGGATGTTAAAGGCGATGACGTGTCCCTTGCCGATTTCGCCTAGCAGGTTGTCGACCGGGACCTTGCAGTCGTTCAGGATGATGGGACAAGTGGAGGAGCCGCGGATACCCATCTTGTGCTCCTCCGCGCCAATAGAGAAGCCGGGATAGGTGCGCTCGACGAGGAAGGCGGAGAATTTTTCGCCGTCGACCTTGGCGAAGACGGTGAACAGGTCGGCAAAGCCGGCGTTGGTGATCCACATCTTCTCGCCGTTCAGCATGTAGTGCTTGCCGTCTTTGGAAAGCTCGGCGCGGGCGCGGCAGTTCATCGCGTCGGAACCGGAGGTGGATTCGGACAGCGCGTAGGCGCCGACGATTTCTCCAGCCGCGAGCTTGGGTAAATATTTCTTTTTCTGTTCTTCAGTGCCGAAGTAGACGATAGGCAGCGTGCCAATGCCGGAGTGTCCGCCCCAGGTGGTGGCGAAGCCGGCGTACTTAGCGATATGGTCCGCGATGACGGCCGCGGTGACTTTATCCATTTCGAGGCCGCCGTACGCTTCGGGAATCTCGGCGCCGGAGAGGCCGAGCTCGCCGGCTTTCTTCAGCAGGTCGCGGGTGACCTGGAATTCCTTGTGCTCGATCTTCTCCACGTTGGGAAGGATTTCATTGACGGCAAATTCTTCGGTGGTTTGGCCGATGAGGTGGTGTTGCTCGGAGAAGTCTTCCGGGGTGAATACTTCGGACGTTTGGCGCTCTTCGAGGAGGAAAGAGCCGCCGGAGATTTTGGATTTAGGAATTGCGGTTGTAGCCATAGAATCCCCCTTGTTTACTGCCACTTCGTGCCGTTCACGAACCGCCGGATACGATCCTTTAGATGAACTTCATTGAAGTTTATAAGCAGTCCCAGGGATTTACCACTGAGCTTGAGGTACGAAAGGAGTTGGGCTTGATGGATGGGTGCGATTGCGTCTATGGACTTCAGTTCAACGACCACCAGGTCTTCAACTAGAAGGTCGATGCGGTAGCCGAGGTCGAGATGGACTCCGTTGTAGAAAGCGGGTAGTCCAACTTGGGTTTCCGACCGCAATCCGGCTTTCTTGGGTTCGTGTTGAAGACAGACCTGATAGGTGCTTTCGAGAAGGCCCGGACCGAGTTCGGAATGGACTCGCACGGCCGTTGTTGATGATTGGGTGACTGACTTGCTGGGCGGTTAGGTTTTGGAGTGGGGTGGTTGCCATAGAACCTCTTCACCACGAAGGACACTAAGGTCTCACGAGGGATTGATGTAAAACTGTTGGATAGCACAGATAGGGGAGTGAAGTCTGTGATTTCGTGAGACCTGTCGTGGCCTTTGTGGTAAAGATTCCTGATTCTAATTGAGGTTCTCGAAAATTCCTGCCGCGCCCATGCCTCCGCCGACACACATGGTCACCATGCCGTAGCGGGCCTTGCGGCGCTTTAGTTCGCGGAGGATGCTGGCAGTCAGCTTGGCGCCCGTGCATCCCAGGGGATGTCCCAGGGCGATGGCGCCGCCGTTGGGATTGACTTTTTCGGGATCCAGCCTCGCCTCTTTTATTACGGCCAGCGATTGCGCGGCGAAGGCTTCGTTCAATTCGATGATGTCGATGTCGGAGAGTTTCAGGCCCGCGAGCTTCAGCGCCTTCGGGATGGCAAAGACGGGACCGAGGCCCATTTCTTCCGGCTTGTATCCTGCGGTGGCGAACGAGACATAGCGCGCCAGCGGCTGGATGCCGAGGGCTTTGGCTCGGTCGGCGGACATGACGACTGCGGCCGCGGCACCGTCCGACATCTGCGAGGAATTGCCCGCGGTTACCATGCCTTTCACGTGGAAGGCGGGTTTGAGTGCGAGCAGTGCGTCGAGCGAGGTGTCGGCGCGCGGGCCTTCATCGACTTTGAAGGCGATCTCCCGGCGCACGGGCTTTTTACCATTGGGGGTGGTGAAGCTGACGGGAACGGGCACGGTTTCGTCGGTGAATTTGCCGGACTGGATCGCGGCTAGCGCTTTCTGGTGACTGCGCAGGGAGAACTCGTCGCTCTGCTGGCGGGTGATGTCGAAGCGCTGGCCCACCCGTTCGGCGGTGAGGCCCATGGAGAGGTAGGCGTCGGGGTAGTGGTCGACGAGCCAGGGGTTGGGCGAGATCTTGTTGCCGCCCATGGGGATCATCGACATAGATTCGGTGCCGCCGGCGACGATGATCTCAGCACCACCCGCCTGGATGCGCTCGGCGGCCATAGCGATGGATTGCAGGCCGGAGGAGCAGAAGCGATTGATGGTCAGCGCCGAAACTTCCACGGGTAGGCCGGCACGGAGTGACGCGATGCGGGCGACGTTCATGCCTTGCTCGCCTTCGGGCATGGCGCAGCCCAGGATGACGTCTTCGATTTCCCTGGGATCGACCTGAGGGACGCGTTCGAGCGCGCCCTTGATGGCCACCGCAGCCATTTCGTCGGGACGGGTAGCCCGCAGCGTGCCTTTGAAGGCGCGACCCACGGGAGTACGGACGGCGGATGCAATGATGACGTCTCTCATAGAATCAGCTCTCGGTTCTTTTGATGCTATACAGCGTTGAAAAGTTCTTCCGTCACCAGAATTCTGGCGGTCTTACGGGAACGGGGCTTCTTGTGGATCACAATTTCGATATCGCGATCGAGCGCGTTCAAAAAGTGCATCAAGCGCTCAACTGAAAAGCCTTCGAGCCGGTAGTTAACGAGGGCTGAAATCTTGGGCTGGTTGATTTCGAGCAGTCGAGCGGCTGCGGTCTGGGACAGGCGGCGGGCCTGAAGGATTTGTTTGATCGCGACCGCGAGGCGCACCTTTGTCTGTTTCTCGCGCGCATCGCGCAGTCCGAGGTCCGCAAAGACGTTTCCTGAACTTAGCTCGACCACTTCATTTCGATTGATCGCCATAACGTACCTCGTAGTCCTGGCTGGCGCCCTTGAGTCTGCGTGAAATCAATTCGACGTCCGTCACGGCCGTCTTCCAGCCCCTCGGGGATTTTTTTCTGGAACGCGTGCAAGACATAGATTGCTCGCTGAAACCTTTCCGCCAAACTGGGCCACGCTGTGGGCGACGCCGAATTGTCTTTCACGGCTTCCGGGAAGCCGATCAGATCGGTTCTGGAGGACCCCACCCAGAACAGCGGCTTCTCTCCAGGGACGGCCTTGGACGGAGTCACGCCAAGTATCCCAGTTTTAGGATAGTTCGTCTACGAATCTCATGAGGCCTACCACGTAGGCGACGGCCCCAATTGGGTCTCAGTTCCTCAACGTCTTGCCCGTCTTCAGGGTGAACTGGATCCGTTCCTGCGTCTTCTTCTCCCCGCACAACGACTTGAAACCCTCGCGCTCGAGATCGAGGATGTACTGTTCGCTCACCGGCGTGCCGGGCGTGACGTTGCCGCCACACAGGACCTCGGCGACTTTGTTGCCGATTTTTACTTCGTGGTCGCTGATGAAGTCGCCCTGGCGCATCAGATAGACGCCCATCTTCAGGGTGGCCAGGACGTTTTCTCCGGGTGCGGGGATGTCGGTGCGCATCAGGGGAGCTTCGTAGCCGGCGCGGGCGAATTCGAGTGCGCGAGCCTTGGCGTCGGACAGCACGCGCTCCCGGTTCATGGTGATGTTGTCGGACTCGGACAGGAAGCCGAGGGCTCGGGCTTCGTGGGCCGAGGTGGCAACCTTGGCCATGGCAATAGTTTCGAAGGCGCGCTTCAAGGCTTCGAGCAATTCGACGGACTCGCCGCGTCCGTCGGGACGGATGGAAGTTGCGCTGTCGAGGGCGCGCAGCAGCATTTCTTTGCAGCCGCCGCCTCCGGGGAGCAGGCCGACGCCGACTTCGACCAGCCCGGTATAGAGTTCGACGTGAGGCTGGCGGGCGGGGGCGTGCAAGGAGATTTCCGTGCCGCCGCCGAGCGTCAGGCCGAACGCGCTGACCACGACCGGCTTGGGCGAGAACTTGATGGCCTGGGTCATGCCCTGGAACTGGCGGATGACGAGATCAACGTCGTCCCATTCTTCTTCCTGCACGGCCATCAGGAGCAGCATGAGGTTGGCGCCGACGGAAAAGTTCTGGGCGTCATTGGTGATCACGAAGGCGTCGAACGCGTCGCCGGTGCCGCCGGGCTTCAGGGTTTGGGTGATGAGCTGGATGATGTCGGCGCCGAGCGAGTTCATCTTGGAATGGAACTCGATGCAGGCGACGCCGTCGCCGAGGTCGATCAGCGACGCGCCCGAGTTCTTCTTCACCACGCCGTTGGATTTCTTGGCTACGGTGACGGACCACACGCCTTCAGGAACCGGGACTGGTTCCGAGCTTCCAGTTTTCAGATCCCAATATTTGCGGCCGGAGGGAGACTGAGGCGCGTCTTCGTACCAGGTCTTCTTGCCCGAGGCGAGGAGCCTTTCGACATTTGCCGCGACGGGCTTGCCTTCTTTCCTGATGCGCGTGACGGTGGCTTCCACGCCGGCCGCATCCCAGAGTTCAAAGGGGCCCATTTCCCAGTTGAAGCCGAGTTTCATGGCGCGGTCGATCTCGACGACCGTGTCGGAGATCTCGGGGATGCGATTAGCGGAATAAGTCCAGAGATCGGTGAGCGCGGCCCAGAGGAAGGCTCCGGCTTTGTCGCCCTTTTGCGGGCCGCTGCCATCGAGGCCGAGCAGCATGCGCACGCGGGCGCCAGTCTCCTCGACATTCTTGGCCATCTCGAGGGCGGGGAACTTGGGCTTCTGGCGGGGATGGTACTCGAGCGTCTTCCAGTCGAGCGCGAGGCGGTCGTCTTTTCCGTCGGAACTCTTGGACTTCTTGTAGAAGCCTCCCTTGGTCTTATCGCCCAACCATTTGCGGTCGAGCATCTGCCTGTAGAAGTCGGGGATGCGCAACTCGCTGCGTTCGTCGCGGACGTTGGCGGTCATGTTCCCGACGACGTGGCTGAGGATGTCGAGGCCGACGAGGTCGATGGTGCGGAAGGTGGCCGACTTGGGCCAGCCGACGGGCGCGCCGGTAAGGGCGTCGACGTCTTCGATGGAGAGGTCCATCTCCTGCATCAGGCGCATGACGTTCAGGACGGAGAAGGTGCCGATGCGGTTGGCGATGAAGTTCGGCGTGTCCTTCGCGTACACGACCCCTTTGCCGAGGCGCAGGTCGCTGAAGTGGGCGACGGCATCGAGGAGGGCACGGTCGGTGTCGGGGGTCGGGATCAGTTCCAGCAGCCGCATGTAGCGTGGCGGATTGAAAAAGTGAGTGCCGAACCAGGAGCGGCGAAAATCTTCGGGAAAACCTTCGGCGATTTTGCCCACGGGCAGGCCGCTGGTGTTGGTGGTGATGATGGTGCCGGGCTTGCGGACGGCGTCGACTTTTTGCAGCAGGGTGCGCTTGAGGTCGAGGTTCTCGACCACGGCTTCGATAATCCAGTCGACGTCGACGAGTTTCTTGAGGTCGTCCTCGAAATTGCCAATGGTGATGAGCCGCGCCAGGGACGGCTCGAAGAAGGCGGCAGGCTTGGACTTTTTCACGGCATCGAGGCCGGCGGCGGCGATCTTGTTGCGCGCGGGGGCATCGGCGTCGGGGGGGACGATGTCGAAGAGGTAGCTGGGTACGCCGGCGTTGGCGAAGTGGGCGGCGATGCGAGCGCCCATGGTTCCGGCGCCCAGGACTGCGACCTTATGGATGTGCTTCATAAGAAAATGACTCCAGTAGACGCGCCGCGGTGGGCCGTGGCAGGGCGACGGACGGATAAATCGCAACAGACACAGATGATCACGGGGCAGACCATTCTAATGGATTCGAAGGGCAGGGCGGCAACGCGACCTAGTGATTGGGCTGCAGGACTGGGGCAAGTTGTCGATGGCCCATTCGCTTTTCCCGGAGCGAACGACGGTCAGGGTTGAAGTTAGCGGGCGCATCCACTTGCGCCCATTTCGGGACGAGGGTTGGAAAAGGGCCACCGGAAATTCGTAGCGGCCGGAAGCCAGTTTTCTGCCCCGGCCGATCTCGTAGCTTGTGCGGGCTGTGGGCGAAGCGAAGAAGTTGTGCATCGTACCTTCGCTGGTGCGCTGCCGGAAGTGGTCGGTGAGTAGCAAGATCCCGGACTCCTCGTCCTGGGTCTGCCAGGCGTGCAGGAAGTGGTCGGCGGTGGCGAGGGCGGAGATGTAGTCTTGGTCGACGGGGGTGCCTGAAGATCTGGACTTGCCGAATGTGGGGATCGCACCCGCGGATAACAGCGAAAAAAGCAAAGCGGCACAGATCAGTCGCAAGGGGAACCTTTAACGGCGATGGCCAGGAACAACCCTCTTACTTAGCATGGCCTGCGCGAGGAAGGAGTGACTAGGGAGATTCGCCGGGATGTTGGTGCCTCGGTTGACAGGCCCCGTTTTTGCGAGGCTGGTAGCGTCGCATAGGGGCACGGGGTCCTTCGACTCCGTTCGGCTTGCGCCTCACTGGGTTCAGGATGACAAAGAGAAAAAATGGGCGGAAAACACGACTGGCGCGGGATCCTACACTTCTTTGGGAGAGGCCGGTATACACGAATCACTGTATGGCAGGCTATGAAGCCAGTTTGTATCCTCCTCTCGTACCACCTTTACTGTTGGAGGTTAATGTTCGGAGTGCAGATAATAGATGATGGAAAGAAACGGTAGAGCGTGCGGCGCTCAACGGTAGTGCAGATGACCTAGACACGCTTAGACCCTGCGGATCACAGTCGACTCGCCTGGCCGAGCCAGCCAGGACGAGCTAGAACCCTCCTCATATTTTCGATTCTGTTTCGGCCGTGCGTAAAGAGTTCCGGCCCTTGGCAAAGTTTGTTTTTGTCCATTTTTTCTACGGACAGCAGCATGGCTCATCGACGTGCATCCGTTCCCTTGCCTCAGGAGTCCACGGGGCGGGACTGTCCCTCGCCCGCTCGCACCAGAAATCTGGAGACGGCAGAATCTCACGACCAGACTCTAGAACTGGTCATGGCCGGGTTGGGCAAGCAGCTCGCTTGCGTTCCCCTTGATTACGATGCTTTCCTGGGCCAGATCGCCCAACACGCGCGGACTCTCACCGGAGCGAGCGGCGCAGCCGTAGGACTGCGTCAACAGCAGGTGGTAGTTTGCCGCGCCAGGTCTGGCGAATCCGGCCCTCCTATCGGCGCAGAAGTGGACCTCTCTATTGGAATCTCCGGCGAATGCTTGCGCACCGGAAAAGCGGTCGACTGCAAAGATACGGAGGCGGATGCCCGGGTGGATGCTCTGGCTTGCCGCCATTTGGGAGTGCGTTCGATTGCGGCTGTTCCCATTTCCGGGAGGGCTTCAATCGCCGGCATCCTGGAAATATTTTCGCCCCGACCCAACAGGTTCGCCGATGCAGAGCTGACGATCCTGGCTAAGCTCGCGGAATTGGTGACTGCCGCTGAGATGCGTGATGCGGAAGGTGGCGCCGCGATTGCTGAAGCGCCCGCGGCGGTTCCCGGTGCGGTTGACCCTGGGGCTCCTGACGCCCGTTCAGTCCCAATGATCACACCTGCCGGAAGCGCGGAACCGCGGCTTGCGATTCCACGCCTTCGATCGAGCGATTACTATTTGGCAGCGGCTTGGATTTTTCTGGTTGGGTGTCTCCTCACAGTCTTGGTTTCGAAGCCCAAGAGGGCTTCGCACGTCCGCGCTCACCCCTCAACCGCCAGCCGCCAACCGTCCCTGGCGATTCCGCAAAAAGATGGTGGGAGCGGATCCACGCGGCCCAACAGAGCAGAGACCGATCTGGGCGCTCGCCCGATCGCCGGCCTACGGGCCAAGCCCAGTGGCGGAGAGACGAGTTCGCGGGATAGGGAGCCGGCCGCTCCTGTGATCGTCCCATCCGAATCCAGGCTAAGGCGCGAGGCCGCCGATTCTCCCCCGCTTGACCCGCCGCCGGACATGACGACACACGCGAATCCACTCGCGGGAGCCTCGAGCCCACTGAGCAGCATGTTCTCGACTGCCGCGGGTCTGCCGCAGTCGGGATTCTCGCCTTCCCAAGGTATTTCCGGTGGTTCGCTCGAGCGAAGTGTCAAGCCCATCTATCCTCGCGAGGCGGTGACCTTACGTTTAGAAGGCTCGGTTGTTCTGCAAGCGGTGATAGACGAGGATGGGAAGGTTCGAGAGGTGAAACCCATCAGTGGCGACCCCGTCCTGGTCCGAGCTGCCATCGACGCTGTGAGCCAGTGGCGCTATCGACCGTATCTTCTCGATGGTCGCCCGATCAGAAGGGAGACTCAGATTACCCTAAGTTTCAAGTTGCCTTGACGCGGCACTGAGCCGGACGCTGATCCAGTCTCGACCCGGAGCAGGCTCTCGATCGTCGGCAGTGCGCGGCTTGACGTCCGATTCCCCGACGACAGACCTGCCCTCGGTTTCGCGGTGGTTTGAACCTTCTCAGAAAATCACCTTAAGCGCCAACTGGGCGAGGAGTACGAGCCGCGGCAATCTTGTCGCAGACCCGGCTGGTGAGCGATGTCGAAGCCGGCTTGTTTCAGTTAGCGTGACTCTGCACTTTGAACGACTCGGCGCGGAATTGCGGACTGAAGCGGTTGCGAATGAGGGGGTCACGAGCAAGCATGACACCAGCATCGGCCAGCAACCGATCCCAGGAGAGAAGCACCGTGTCGAACAAGCATCAAGATTCACTCTGGAAGCACGTTCCGTCGATTGCCATCCCACAGTTCGTGTTCCGAGATGGCAGTCTTCAACTCACTCCGTCCGAGCTTGCCGTGTACGTCTGCATCTGCAATCTCGCAGAGCGTCCGCGCTCGAACGGGGAGTTTTCAATCAGTGTGGACGAACTGTCAACCCTCACCGGATACGAGAGACGGCAAGTCGAACGTGCTCTCGCCGGACTCTGTGAGAAAAAGTTCATAGGCACGATGGAGGAAGATGTCCGTGACGACAAGGGACATTTCGCACCAGCTCCGCGCACGGTGACCAGCCCGAATCTTGATGGAGCCAGTATCAGCGAAGCTCCTCATGCCGACCGGCGCGAGAACTCCAGTCTGCGCTCACTCTTGTTCTCGACGCGTGAGAGCTATTTCTCCGCACCCGAGAACATCGTCGAGATTCTCGCCAATCTGAAGGGCACCCCGCTCGGCGTGTGATTCAGCGGCTGGCCGGTCACAGCAGCATCGTGATCTCGCAGAGGTACGTGCATCCCACACCGGCGCGGCTGGAATCCGCGATAGCCCTGCTGGAAAGTACAAAATCCTCTACAGTCAGCAAGTAGAAATTGTGCAAGTCATTGATTTACACAGGTTGGAACTGGGCGCGTGCCGACTTAGATGTGGGGTGAGGATGGCATCGATACGCGCCCTATTAAGTTAATTCAAGCCTAGGCTTCGGACCATTTCGTGTCAAGGAAAATCGTTTTTTTATTGATCATGAGATCAATTTGGCGATCACAAAAGCGGTGCCCGCCGCAAGTCCACCGATCACCATTGTCTGCGACGCGCCGCGGAGCCGTGCCGTCCCCGTAAAACGCGCTTTCAGGTAGCCGAACACAGCCAGCGCTGCCAGCGTGACGGCTGCAGACCATAGCAGTCCATGCCAGGCGTTGCCGAGCACGATGTAGGGCGACAGTGGAATGAAACCGCCGGCCACATAGGAGAGCGCGATGGTCGAGGCGCTGGTTACGGCGCGCTTGGGATCGGGTTCTTCCAGGCCGAGTTCGAAACGCATCATGAAATCGACCCACTCTTTGGGGCGATGGCTCAAGGCTTCGACGACCGGCTTGGCTTCGGCTTCCGTGAGTCCGTACTGTTCGAACAGTTCTTCGATTTCGGCTTTTTCGGCTTCGGGGATTTCAACGATCTCGCGCTCTTCGCGCAATTTCTCCTGATCGAAGTGCTCGGCGTCGCCCTTGGCAGCGAGGTATCCGCCGAGTCCCATGGCGATGGACCCGGCAGCGATCTCTGCCATTCCGCCGATCACGATAAGGCGGGTGGAAGTCACTGCGCCGGATAGTCCCGCGGCCAGAGCGAAGGGGACGGTGAGGCCGTCGGCCATACCAATGACCACGTCGCGAACGAAGAGACCTGCAGTGAAATGTTTTTCAAGGTGCGGGGTAACCGGCATGGAGCGTTCAAACCTCCGGATGAGATTTCAGATACTCCTGGGCTTTGCGGACAACCTGTCGTTCGCCACCATACGCGAGTTGGGCGGAAGCTTCGTCCAACGGGAGCCACAGCGCGCGTCGGACTTCGACGCGCATAGGGGGCGAGACATCGTCGATTCGTCCGGACTGGTAACGCAGCAGGAAGAAACTCACGATTTTGAAAACGCGTTGCCCGTCGCCCCAGGAACGGACGTAGACGTATTTGCTGTCGGCAAGCTTGCCGATCAGAGTGGCGGTGATCCCGGTTTCTTCGTGGACCTCGCGTAGGGCGGTCTGCTCCGGTTTCTCGCCGGGGTCTACCAGGCCTTTGGGGAGGGCGAGCACGGTTTTTCCGGACGCTTTGCGGGAGCTGGAGAAAGGGGATTTTACGGGTGCGGATTCGTCCTTTTGCGGCTCGATTACGGCGATGGACCAAGCACCGGACATGCGCCGAAGGACCACGCCGCCCGCCGAGAACTCGCGAACCATGCGCACACGTTAACAGGAATAAAACAGTTCGTCACGATAAGGGCTTTATTTGCACTATCTAAGGGGCAAGGTAACGTCTCGTAGGTAATTTCCGATGACCAAAGGTGGCACCAAAGTGGTCTGCACCATTTGCCCTAGAGGTGGCATCTTACAGGGTAGGTGGGGCGGGCAGTTCCGGGTGACCGGAAGTGGGGCTCAAGTGAAGTCGTTTAAAGGGATCATTCGATCGGTCCAGGCCTTTGGCAGAGAGCTGCGGCGGTCGGCTGCCTTAGAATCCGCGTCAAGCACGCCGGGAATCGGAATCGCGCTGGGCGGCGGATTCGCCCGCGGCATCGCCCACGTCGGTGTCCTGAAGGTTCTGGAAGAAGAAAAGATTCCCATCGAATTTGTAGCGGGCACCAGCGTAGGCGCGCTGATCGGTGCCGCCTATTGCAGCGGACTTTCCACCGCAGAATTGGAAGAGGTCGCGTACCGGGTGCGCTTCAAGACCTTTGCCCGCTGGACGCTTTCGCGCCACGGTTTTGCCACCAATCAGCGGATGATTGGTTTTCTGAATAGCATCCTCAAGGTGAAATCGTTTGAGGACTTGCGGTTGCCGCTGGCGGTGGCGGCGACCGATCTGAGCACCGGAGAAGGCGTGGTTTTCCACTCCGGGCCGCTGGTAGATCCGGTGCGCGCCAGTTGTGCCTATCCCGGGATGTTTCTGCCAGTGAACATTCGAGGTCGTTGGCTGGTGGATGGAATGTTGGCGCATGCCGTGCCCACGAGGCCACTGGTCGAGATGGGCGCAAAACGCGTCCTGGCGGTACATCTGAAGGGTCGCTGGACAAATGGGGAAGCTCCCCGGCATCTGTTCGCTGTGATCGGGCAGTGCTTCGCCATCGCGCAGGAAATGAGCGCGAGCCACTGGAAGGAAGCGGCGGACTTCATCATTGAGCCCGACGTAAACGCCTTCGAGTATGATGCCTTCGCGCACACACCCGAGCTGATTAAGGCAGGCGAAGTTGCGACCCGCAAGGCGCTGCCTGAAATCAAGAGGTGGCTTGAGATTCGCCAGCCGCTGGCCGACGCGAAAGCGGCACGTGCGCTGGTGCAGGCGGCGACCATGCGGGCGGATTGAGAGAGGCAGTCGTTGGTCGTCGGGTCGTAGGCCCGCAGCAGCTGCGACTGCTCCTATCCCGGTTGAGTCGACTCCGGCGATGTTCCACCTTTACCCCGCAGGCGAAGCGGTCACCAAGCTTGATCCCTTACGCGTCCGCCGATTCCCCCGAGCGATCCCAAGCGCACTAAAAGCTGATCTTCAGAATGTTCCCTCCGGCGCCCACTAGCCACCCGGCTTTCGGATTTGCGAAAGCTACCGCCCAGAACCCGCTTACGCCAGGCAACGGGAACCAGGTATGGCCCTCGTCGGGCGTCCAGGCCGCGCCGCCCGTGTTGGCCGTGACCACGACGGTTCGGCCGCCGTCTTCGTCTGCTTCGTGGTCGTCTCCAGTGCTGATGCGACGCGCGTAGGCCAGGCCGAAAATGGCTCCGGTCACGGGGGCCGGATTGGTGAGTGTCCAGGTTCGGCCGCCGTCGTTCGAAGTGGCTGTTCCTGCGTTGTTGGGATCAGTCGGATCTAAATCACCGCCACCCACAATCCCATGCCAGGCGTCACGGAAGGCAACGGTGAATGCGCCCGCGCTCGGCGAGCTGACGAGCGGAGTGTCGTATGCATTCCAGGTGTCGGCGCCATCCCGGGTGGCGAGGATCCTCGCCGATGCAGCGCCACCGGTGGCGATCCATGCGTTCCTTTCGCCCTGGGTAGCTACACAAGTTCCGCTCGAGGCGAACGAAAATTCGCCTGGCAATGCCGGAGGCATATTCGCGCTGATGTCGTGCCAAGTTTTTCCATCAGTGGTACGGAGATCGGGGAACACTCCGTTTACCGAGTCGCTGTGCGAGATACCACGTTTGGGGGTCCAGAAGGCGAAACAATCGTAGAACGCGTTGACTGTTTGGTTCTGGAACTGCATGGTCCAGGTCGCACCACCATCGACCGTTTTGTAGATGCGAAAGTCGGTGGTGTTGTCTCCAATGGATTGCAGGTAAGCGACCTTGTCGCTCACGCCCTCGACGTCGCGGAATTGCAATGCCTCAGCGCCCGGCACTACCCCCGCTTTCCAGGTTTTTCCGCCGTTGGTGGTCAAGACGAACGTGCCGCCGGTCCCGGAGGCCCAGACCACCCGCGCGTCCACAGGACTGACCGAAATCAGCAACTGCGTCGTGCCGCTGTTTTGTGGCGTGAGTGTGGGCTGTTTCACGTGATCTTCGGCAAAGGTCGGAGTTGCGAACGCGAAACCGGCAAACAGGAGAATTGCAAGCAGTCGTTTCAACATGGCGACGTCTCCGGAAGGGTAAATTCAGCGGGGGCAGTTTAGGCCGCGGTGCTGGGGCTGTCAAACACCCCAAGGGGGTGGCGGAGGTTACGCCGTTGCGTGGCCACAGGTATATTTCTAAGGTGTAAAGGAGTTGGATCTCTTCCCTATGAATAACTCGTCCGCATTGAAGAACCGCCTCGGTGTGCTGGTTCTGTTTGCGATTCCATGGCTCTCGGCGCAATCACCGCAGCCGGCTCCGCCGGGGCATCTGACTGCCGATATGGATCGCGTGCGGACAATGGGCTTGCTGCACATGACGATGCTCCGGCGCGGCGTGGACGGCGATCCGAAGTCGCCGAATGCGGCGAACTACGACGAGGCAAAAGCTGGGCCGATGGGGAAGCTGCCCGACCCACTGGTGCTTAAGGACGGCCGGCCGGTCAAGACCGCGCAGATGTGGTGGACCCACCGTCGCCCGGAGGTGGTGGCGGATTTCGATCGAGAGATTTACGGGCGCGTTCCGCCGGTTATTCCTAAGGTGAACTGGGAAATCATCAGCACGGCGAAGGAGAAGGTTGGCGGGGTTTCGGTGGTCACGAAGAAGGTTGTCGGGCACGTCGACAATTCGGCCTATCCGCAAGTGTCCGTCAACATGGAGGTGACACTTACGACTCCAGCCAATGCGACCGGGCCGGTGCCGGTCGTGATGGAGTTAGCCTGGAGCCCCGAGGTGATGGCGGCGTTGGCGAAGCGGTTTCCGGAGGCGCAGGCGGCGAATGGCCCGACGTGGCAGCAGCAGGTGCTGGCCAAGGGATGGGGATACGCGGTGTACCTTCCGACGAGCGTTCAAGACGATAACGGCGAGGGGCTGACGCAGGGCATTATCGGGTTGGTGAATAAAGGCCAGCCCCGCAAGCTGGACGATTGGGGCGCGCTGCGCGCGTGGGCGTGGGGCGCGAGCCGCGTGCTGGATTACTTGGAGACTGACAAGTCGGTGGATGCCAAGCACGTCGGCCTCGCCGGTCACTCACGCTACGGGAAAGCGTCACTGCTGGCGATGGCCTATGACTTCCGCTTTGCCATCGCGTACGTCAGTTCATCGGGGGAAGCGGGAGCGAAGCTTTACCGGCACAACTTCGGCGAGCAGATCGGGAACGTGGCGGCGACCAGCTCGTACCACTGGATGGCCGGGAACTTTCTCAAGTACGACGGATCGCTGACCGTAAACGATTTGCCCGTCGACGCGCACGAGTTGATTGCACTGTGCGCGCCGCGTCCGGTGTTTATCGGGGCGGGCGCAACCGAAGGAGACGGGTGGGCCGACGCGCGGGGTATGTTTCTGGCAGAGGTGGCGGCGGGCCCTGTCTACCGGCTGCTCGGCAACAAGGACCTGGGAACGACAGAGTTTCCTCCGATCGAGACTGGACTGATGGATGGCGACCTTGCATTTCGGCAACACAGAGGGGGACACACTCCCGGGCCGAACTGGCCGGCGTTCCTGACGTTCGCAGAACGTTATTTGAAGCCTGGCCGATAGTCATTCGACCATCGCAAGCGACAAGCGATTCTCGATGGGGATGGGGATGTTTTCTGACAATCGAGAATTCGGTTACATCCGGTTGGCGACGAAGTTGCCGGAGCCGGAGCAGCCGGAACTGATCCCCACCAGCGTCCAGGTTCCGACGATGGTGTTGTTCTGCGCCGTGCCTTGCAGGGTTAGCGTGTCGCCGCCCGGGTTGCCGGATTTGATGGTGAGTTGAAAAACTCCGGAAACGCTGCCGCTGAAGTTTCCACTCAGAGCGAACGAAGCCGTCTCGGTTTCGGCGGAGACGAAGCACGGAGACGAAGTCGTGAAGCTGAGGTTCGTCACGTTGACGGAGCTCCCGGTCATTTGCGTGAAAGTGGTGGTGAAGGCAAAGGCGGGACTGCTATCGGTGTTGGTCAGCGTCGCGCTCCAGTTGCCGTTGATGTTGGCGGTGCCGGTAGAACTGTTGTTCCCGCATCCGCTGAGGACAAGAGCGAGTCCGAGCAGGATGGAGAGAACGGATTTATTCATGGGCTGTTCCTTATTGACATGGTTGATTTTCCTTTCTGCTTGCGCGAAGTGGCGCTAGGAAGGGATGCAGGGCCGGTGGGCGAGGTTGTAGCACCAGGGCGAGTTGCGCCATGAGGGCGCGAGGCGCTCAAGGGAAGTAGGTGCGCTTCAATGTCTTAGGCGGCGTCCAGCAAGTCTGCTTCGGCTTGAATTTTTTCCCACGCCTGCTCCACGTGGCGGGCCAGCGTGTTGGTTTGTCCTACGCTTAAACGCAGCGTGAAGCGGTCGTTCAGTTTGGTGTGGGTCAGGTAGAGGGCGCCGGAGCGATTCAGGCGCTCCATCAATTGCTGGTTGCCGGCGTCTCCGCCCCGGTGGCGGAAGCAGACCAGATTCAGGGGCGCGGGGGCGGCCAACTCGAAGCGGCTGTCGGCCCGCACCCAAGCGGCGAATTGCTGGGCCAAGGCGACGTGCTGGCGTACGTGATGTTGCAGACCTTCCACGCCGTAGTGTCGGATCACAAACCACAATTTCAGAGCGCGGAAGCGGCGGCCGAGGGGAATGTGCCAGTCGCGGTAGTCGATGACCGCGCCGGACTCGGTCGCCTGGTTGCGCAAGTATTCGGGAAGCACGCTCAAGGTCTGAATGAGCGCCTTGCGGTCGGCAACATAGAGAACGTCGCAATCGAAGTTGGTGAACATCCACTTGTGGGGATTGAAGCAGTAGCTGTCGGCGAGTTCGACGCCGCGGTGAATGTAGCGGAATTCGGGACAGAGCGCTGCGGTCCCCGACATTGCGGCATCCACGTGCAACCAGATGCCATGCTCTCGGCAGATGCGCGCGATCTCGGGGACGGGGTCAAGGGCGTTGGAGGAAGTCGTGCCCACCGAGGCGCAGACGAAGCAGGGAGTCAGGCCCGCGGATTTGTCCTGTGTGATCTGGCGGGAGAGTAGGTCCGGGCGCAGGCCGAAGTTCTCGTCGACGGCGATGGGACGGAGGTGAGCTGCGCCGAGGCCCGCGATCTTAACAGCTTTCTCAACCGAGGAGTGGGTCTGAGTTGAGCAATAGGCGACGAGTTGGCCGTTGCATCCCTGGGTGTTGCTCGCGTAATTCGTGGCTCGCTCGCGTCCGGCCAGCAGGGCGCACAGCGAAGCGCTTGAGGCCGTGTCCTGGATGACGCCGCCGCCGGTGCTGGTGGACAGGAATTTTTCCGGCAGGCCGAGCATGGGGACCAGCCAGTCGAGCACGTGAGTTTCGAGCTCGGTGCAGGCGGGACTGGTGGCCCAGAGCATACCCTGGACGCCGAGCCCGGAGGCGAGCAAGTCGCCGAGGATGGCGGGGCCTGAGGCGTTGCAGGGAAAGTAGGCGAAGAAGTTAGGGGACTGCCAGTGGGTAATGCCCGGAACGATCAGTCGGTCGACGTCGGCGAGGATGGCCTCGAAGGGCTCGCCATGGGCCGGAGCGGCGGGTGGCAGAGAGGCGCGGATTTGACCTGGTTTCGCATGCGAGAGAACCGGGAAGGACTCGATGCGGTAGTAATAGTCCGCGATCCAATCGACCACGGCGTAGCCGTGACGCCGGAATTCGTCGGGAGTCATGTGGAAGGTCTTCTCGTTCGCCAAATGATTCTTCTCCGATCGAAACGACGGTCCGAAACGAGCGAAGGTCAGGACAGCCGTCCGTAGTACATGCGCGTGCGATATTCCATGCCCACGCGCCCGTTTTGCTGGTGAGCGTCAAAGATACGCTGGAGTTCCTGCAGCATGGGAGCATGCCGGGGATGGTCTGCAAGCGGAGCGTAGGAGGAGGAAAGCAACCTGCCTTCCAGTTCGGCGTGGTCGAAATCCTGTTGGGTGGCGAAGACGCGGGCTTCAAAGGACGAGGGCGCAAAGAAAGAGCCGATGTTGTCGGTCGTGTGCTCGTGGCGGATCTGCTGGTAGTCGGTGCCGTAGGCGATGAGCAGATCTTCGTAGGCGCGCAGGAACGCGGTGGTGTCGGTGCTGCGCTCGTTCCAGATCAGCACGGCCCAGCCCGAAGGTTTCAAGATGCGGGCAAATTCCCGGCGGGCGCGGGGTAAGTCGAACCAGTGGGCGGCCTGCGCGGCGGTGGCAAAATCGACGCTGCGATCGGGCAGCGTGGTTTCTTCGGCAGTTCCCGCGACGGCGGTGAAGGTCGGGTACCCGGAAAGCAATTTCTCGGCCGCTTCCCGCATCTCCCGGTTAGGTTCCACGCCGATCACCCGATTCCCGTTCTCAAGCAGCAGGCGGGTGAAGATTCCTGTGCCGCAGGCAATGTCAGCGACCACGGCCGCAGGCGTCAGATCACAGTCGGTTCGCAGTGTTTCGAGCACGTCGGCCGGGTAGCCAGGACGGTAACGGATGTAGTTCTCGACGCGGGAAGAGAAGCGCAGGGTGGGATTTGCCTGGGCCATGGCCCGAACAGTTTATCCGATGCGGTTGGGGCGGTGCGACGAGCTTCCCGGGCTGTCTTGCTAAACTACTCAGGAGATGCGATTCGTCATCAAAGTCGGCACCAGCCTGATTGCGCCCCAGGGGCGCATCGATACGCTGCGCATGCGAGCGCTGGTCGATCAGCTGGATCTTCCGCGCCATGAGTATCTGATCGTCAGTTCTGGCGCTATTGCGTCGGGAATGTCGAACCTGGCGCTGGGTGAACGCCCGTCGAGTGTGCCGTTGATGCAAGCCTGCGCAGCGGTGGGGCAGAGTCTTCTGATGCACACCTACGAGCAGCTTTTTTTCGGGAAGAAGGTGGTGGCGCAGTTGCTGTTGTCGAGCGATGACTTCACCTCGCCGATCCGCTACAAGAATCTGCAGAATGCGCTGCATGAACTGGTGCAACTTGGGGTGGTGCCGATCGTGAATGAGAATGACAGCGTCTCGGTGCGCGAGTTGGTGGGGGCGTTCGGAGACAACGATGAGCTGAGTGCGCTGCTGGCAAAGGCGGTGAAAGCGGACTGGCTATTGCTGCTGACTGATGTGGATGGTTTCTACGTTCCCGATGGCCACAAATCGCCGAAGCTCCTGCGAACGATTCGCAAGCTCACTCCGGCGATGGAGGACTTATGCAACGGCAAAGGGAAACTCGGCACGGGGGGCATGCGATCGAAACTGCGCGCAGCCCGGGCGGCGAGCGAAGCCGGGGTTCACGTTGCCATCGTGAATGGCCGCCATCCGCATGCGATCGGCTGGGCGGTCGAGCGTAAGATCGGAACGTATTTTCCACCGCGGCCGAAGAAGCGTTGACTATGGCGACCACAGTGAATTCGGCGATATCAACGCGCGGGCGGCTGGAACGCGCGCGGGCGGCTGCGCCTCGGGTGGCTGAGCTTTCAACCGCCGAGAAGAACGCGCTGCTCGAGGCGATGGCTGGCGCGATCGAAGCGAATTCCCAGCGCATCCTCACCGCGAACCAGAAAGATGTGGATGAAAGCGGCTTAGAAGGCGCAATGCGCGACCGATTGCTGCTGACGCCAGATCGCATTACAGGGATGGCTGCTGGCCTGCGCGATATCGCCGCACTGCCCGACCCTGTGAACGAAACTCTCGCCGAGTGGCAGCACCCCAACGGCATGCACATCCGCAAAGTGCGCGTACCGCTGGGGGTGGTGGGGATCATCTACGAGTCGCGCCCCAACGTTACCGTCGACACCGTGGCGCTCGCGCTCAAGACGGGCAACGCCATCGTGCTGCGGGGCGGAAAGGAAGCAGCGCACAGCAACCAGTGCCTGGCGGACATCATGACCGGGACAGCGGGCGTTCCGGAAGGGTCAATTCAGCTGCTGGACGCGAGCAGCCGCGACTCGGTGCAAGAGTTGATCAAGGGCCGCGGGCTCGTGGACGTCATCATTCCTCGCGGCGGGGCGGGACTAATCACGTTTGTGGTGGAGAATTCGGTGGT
>Ga0307479_10001683_pt1 | contig 20225 bp, 19 predicted proteins | sample atmos_gasesECM4C_FD_203743 | JGI IMG/M metagenome (GOLD analysis project Ga0307479, IMG submission 203743) | Hardwood forest soil microbial communities from Morgan-Monroe State Forest, Indiana, United States - atmos_gasesECM4C_515 | ecosystem: Environmental > Terrestrial > Soil > Temperate...
ACGAGAGTCTTGCCTTTCAGCGGATCGTCCGTCGGCGTCCAATACGCCACGTTCTTGATTCCATGCTTCTCGAAGAGTTTCGTGGTGTGGTCCCGGAAACGCCGCAGCAGGTCGTCCAGCCTGCCTTCGGCGGCGTGGTAGATGCGCAGTTCGTAGACCATGGTTGAGGTTTGTCTCCCGCCATCATTCTGATGTTGCTCGGCCTTCTCTTGTTGCAAGCTGGCCCAGGCCGACGCCGGGAGGAGTGCTACTGCCGAAAGCGATTGGAGCAAGGATCGTCTTTTCATAGCCGCCGATTGTAACAGAATTTCTCCCAAGCAGACGCCCTGCCCGTCGCACTAAAAGGCTGCTGGAGGTCGGCCATCGACACTGCTTTCCCGTAATAGTTGGAAATCCTCGTGATGAGTTCTTCGGGTTCTGCACCGGATACATCCAACATGGCCGCTTCGTCGCCAGCAAAAAAAAAGAGCTGTCATCCAGAATGTTTTTGTAAAAACTCTTCAGCTAGGCCGGTGATCTTCTTCATTTCCACGTCAGCACCGAATTCCATACGTTTCCCCTATTCCGGAACGAACCGTCCGCGCGTGGCCCACACGCTGATTTTTGCCTGGGGGCTCTTGTCGGGCGGCTTTAGTTTCTACCCCTCGCGCGCGACGACTGATTCCAACGGCTGCACGTCGCGTTCAACCTTGGCGGCGATTTCGTCCTCAGCCACTTCTAAATCGTAGCGCGTCTGGAGATTCATCCAGAAAGCAGGGGAGTTCTTGAAATAACGCGCGAAACGCAGCGCTGTGTCCGCCGTAATGCCGCGGCGCTCGTTGACGATATCGGCGATCCGTGTCACCGGGACACGCAGAGCCATGGCCATCTTGTTCATGCTCAGTTCGAGAGGGGCCATGAATTCCTCCCGGAGAATCTCTCCCGGGTGCACCGGCTTCAGTTTCTTTGCCATCATTACCCCCTAGTGGTAATCCACGATCTCGACTTCATAGGCGTGCCCGTCGCGCCACTCAAAGCAAATCCGCCACTGGTCGTTGATGCGGATACTGTACTGGCCCTCGCGATCGCCTTTCAAGCGCTCCAACCGGTTTCCCGGCAGCGTCGAGAGCGTTCGGATATCCGGCGCCGCGTCGAGCGTGTCCAGTTTCCGAAGGGCCTGGCGCTCAATGGCCTTGAACCGCCGCACGGCTTCCCTGCGGAAGAGGCGCTCGGTATCGCCGCAGCGGAAGGACCGGATCACGGCTAAGGGTATACTGTTTTCCGGTGAATGTCAATCAGTACGTTCCCTGAGGCCGGTGGCCCGCTAGATTGGAAAGAAATTGGAGGAATTTTCCGTCTCGCGTTCGAACTCTTTTCCACAGCTCGTTCCGAAAGATAAACAAGTATAACTTGACAAGACTATTATTCCTGTGCTAATATCAGACTTGAACGTCAGCCATCAAACTCGTCGCTCCTCCAAGCGTTCCTGCAACTCTGCAAGGCACGCTTCTCTAAGTCTTTTAGAATCCGCTCTCTTGCCCCGAGCGAAGCGCGGCCTTTGCGCTCCGAACGGTTTTGCGGAGCCAAGGGGTACGCACACTGGGCATTCTCGCCTGAAACGCGCATCGGCAACTCCTTTAGAATCCGTTCTTACGTGCATCATCTTCTGTAACTCCTTTAGATTCCGCTCTTACAAAAACAGGGGGAGGGGGGTACCCCTCCTCAATCTAGGAAAAAACTATGAATCCCAAATCCGCTAACTCCAAATCTCTCAACGATCCACGTCGCTGTACCCATACGACCCGCAATGGACGATGCCGCTTGCCAGCCCTCGATTCCTCTGCGAGTTTCTGTTCCGAACACGCTCGGCAGCAGGAGAATCCCCGACAGACTCCCGATCCGGAAGTCCTCGCCGCCGAGCTTCTTGGCGATATCGTGAACTTCGCCAACGCGGGCGCCGTGAATCTCTTCCTCGGGAATCTCGTCAAACAGCTCGCCCGCCAGCGCATCGCCCGCCGCGACGCCATCGCCCTGGCCTATCTCTGCCAGTTGCTACTCAATAGCCTTCCCCCTATGTGGAAAGAAATTGAGTGGAAAGAAATTGAGGAGGATTACGACGCCACCGCCAGCCAGCTCCTGCTGAACAACATTGCCCGCTCTCAAGCCGCCCGCCACGGCGACCAGCAATCCAACGAGACCACTGAGAGGGAGGCAGTCGCAAGCCGCCAGCCTTGACGCTCGGTAGCGTCGAGTTCAGAATCCGCGTTCAGGAGTGAAATTTATGAAACTTGCAATCGCTGTCCTATTTGTCGTACTTCTGGCCATTGCCGTTCGTGCGCCTGCACAAATGCAGAAGAACGGGCCAGCGCAGCGAACGGGCGCCACCGCGCAGGCGCTTATCGCTCTGGAGAACAAGTGGGTAGATGCGCTGATGAAGTCCGACATCGCGGCGTTGGATTCCATCTTCGCCGATACCTACGTGGATACGGATGAGCACAGTCAGCGAAGCGACAAACAAGGCCTGCTTTCCGTTTTGAAATTAGGTGATTTGAAGATGGAGTCCATAAAGCTTTCCGACATGCAGGTGCACGATTACGGCGATGCGGCCGTCGTGATTGGCAGCGCCTCGCAAGTTGGAAACTTCAAGGGCCAGTCGCTCGCTCCCAAGATCATATTCACGGACACGTTTATCAAGCAGAACGGGAAGTGGAGAGCGGTCGCATCGCATCGCTCTCTGGCGGCGTAAGGCATGCTCACCCGGGATATAGCGGTCACAATTTGGAGCGGGAATCGTAGACCGAAGTCATTTTTCTGCCGTAGGTGCGAATGAGCCAGGGGAAGAATCTTTCGATGGCGACGAACACTTTGCCGTGGAAGGTGACGATCTGTTCGCGCTTGCCGCGGGCGACGGCGCGGAGAATCTGTCGCGCGGCTTGCGCCGTAGGCATTTGAATCCAGGCGGGGATGGGATCCGCTGCGCCGGGATGCACGGTTCCGCGGTTGTCCACGCGGCGGATATTGCTGGCGACGAAGCCCGGGCTGATGAGGGTCAGCTTGATGCCGGCGCGGCGCAGCTCCGGAGTGATGGAATTGGCGAGGGCGCGAACGGCGAACTTGCTCATGCAATAAGGCGAAGCGCCAGTCGTCGCGACCCAGCCGGAAACGCTTCCGATGAGGGCGAGATTTCCGCGAGTCTTTTCAAGCTCGGACAACGCGGCGTAGACCGTGCGCAAGACTCCAAAGACATTGGTCTCGAACTGGCGGCGGTAATCCGCGACGGAAAGTTTTTTGAACGCGCCGACGACGCCGAAGCCGGCGTTGGCGAACACGACGTCGAGCTTGCCGAAGTGACGGACGGACTCGGCGACCGCTTGTTCCAGGTCGCCATCGCGCGCGACGTCGCACGTCACCACGCACGGGGCCGGGAGCGGGCTCGCGCCGCCATGCGCGGCGATCCTTTGCGCGACACGCTCCAACTCTTCTCGGCGGCGCGCAGCGAGGGTGAGTTTTGCGCCAGGCTGGGCCAACTGCCACGCGAGCTCCTCGCCGATACCCGAAGAGGCGCCGGTGATGAGCACCGACTTGTCGCGGAAAAAAGAGTGTGCTCTGTTCATGGCGGATACCTTAGCACAGGAAGGAAAATGGCATGAGTCTGCCCAGGGTGGAGCGGGAAACCCGCCACAAACTGTGGCGTGGGTTGAGAACGACTCCACAAGTGCTCGTGGAAATTAGGGAATGAAAGTTTGCTTCTGGCCGGAAGGACAGGCGAAAACAGGGCGCAAAGAGGGAGAAGCGCGGTCGCAACGCTAAAAAATAGTCTAAAAATACTCTTGACAAGAAACGGCGAGGCAAACGATACTCCCGTCGCGCCAGCATCTGCCCTCCCCTGGAAGTGCGTTCCGACGTTCCACTCCTATCCGCACGCCGGACAAAATGTCAGCGAGGAGTACCGGTGTCGCCACAATTAGAAAAAGAAACGATGAGTTCTTTAGAGTTGGATAGGGAAGTCATTCGCTGCAAGACCTGCGGTCTAGTCCAGTACCGGACGCGCACGGGGAATTGTCGGCGTTGCGTGCGCGCCTTGCCTCAGCGTTTGGAGTTCCTGATTCCTCCACCGGCTCCTCCGGAGGAAGCAGCCGCTGAACCTACATCCGAAAGATTCGCCAACCAGCAGACGGTCGAAAACATCGGCCAGCGGATCCGCCAGTTGCGCGAATCGCGCTCGATGACGCAGAGCCAGCTGCAATCGCGCTCGAAGGTCTCGCGCTCCTACTTGTCGCGCATCGAGAGCGGGCAGATGACGCCGAGCCTCGGCACGCTGGAGAAAATCTCCGAGGCCCTCAACGTGGGCCTGAACCGCTTCTTCATTCCGGAATCGGATGGAGAAGCGCTGCTCGAGGATCCCTTCATCCAGGGATTGCGGCCGTTCCTCCGCCAACTGGACTGGGAACAGTGGCAATCCATTCTAAAGAGGCTGCAGGCGATCAGCGATCACGTCCATGCAGCGCCCGTTAATCTCCGCCCTATCGGTAATCCGGCGCGGCTGCCGCAGCCCGCGTCGGGGAATGGCAACGGCAACGGACACTACGAAGCCGGCCATTCTAATGGGCTCGCGCTGACGCACGCCCATGGTCAACCGCAGGGCTATCCGCTGCGGCGTCCCGGCGCGCCCTTCGGAGCCCAGGGCAGGCCGGCGTTTCAGCGGCCACTGGCCCGGTAAGTTTTTTCCAGAGCAGGGCAGAAACAGCGCGGTGCGACTTTAACGGTCACGCCGCGCTGTTTTTCTTCTGAAGAGTCGCCAAGCCAAGAAAACGGAAGAGGCGAGGGCTAGCAGAGAAAAACAGGAGTACCAGGTAGCTCGGACATCGTAGAGTTCTCGAAACTTGGGCTCAACGTCCGCAGCCCAAGCAAAGAATACGAATAGATAAGCGCACCAGAGCGACGCCAAAAATAGCGATACGGAAAGAAGCAAGAGCAGGCGTCTTTCGGTTTGAGGATTCAAGCGAAGCACGACGCTCTTCACTCACGGATGACGGAAACTTTGGCGGCAGGGACTTCCAAGCGCATGAGGCGGTGATTGGCGTCGAGGAGGAGCAGCACTTCGAGGTCGGCGGTGGTGACGCGCAGGCCTTCGTAGGATTTGCCGTCGGCGCTCGCCGAGCCGGTGGATTCGACGGCGATGGAGCCGGGCGTGAGTTCCTGGGGTATGAGTACGGGAAAAGTTTGCGCGCCGCGTTTGGACCAGTCGTAAACGCGCGCGAGAATGGCGTACTGGTGGTAGAGATTGTTATCGAGAACGGCGATGAGCGGCGAACCGAAAGACAAATCCTGCTCGAACGGGCGCGCGCCCTGCATTTCGAGGGTAATTTTTGCGACGCCGTTGGCGAAGAGAATGTGCGCGCCGTTGGTTTTGTCGTCCCGCGAGGTCCATTCGTAGCTGACGGGCGCGCCGTCCGGCTGCAATACAAGAGTGCCATTCACGCGGGTGGCGCTGGCGGCGTCGGGCGGTTTGAGGTCGGTGGTTCCTTTGGCCATCCAGCCGCCGCCGGACGGAGCGATTTCAAAATCCTCACGGCCGACGGTCTTGCCGTCCAGCACGATGGAAAATTTGCCCTTGTCCTGCGCCAAGATAGACGCCACGGAACCCGGCGCACTTTTTTTCTGAGCGGCGACGGCGAGCGCGGTAGAAAAGAGAAGCCCCGCAATCACGGCGTACAAAATAGTAAGGTGTCTTGGATTGCTTGCCAGTCGCCGCATCGAGCCCTCTCTTTGAGCCTCTTGTAGAATCTCCAGTTGTTCCTGCCAACGTCACGGGCGCTCTGCCTTGCGGAAGAGCGATGTCACCGGACAGAGTTTGCCACAGTTGAAATTGTAATCTCGGCGTCGCCGAGGGCGGAGATGCTCAGAAAGACACCAGGGCGGGTTGTTTCCGAATGGCGTTCTTCACGGCTGCGGTTTCTCGACCACTAGGTGGGCCTCGCTGCCACCCGTTGAAATGATTCCCCGGCGCAAGATCTCCGCGACGACCTCGGCAGGTTCGCCGGAGCTATCCACGCGGTAGTCGGCCTGTTGGTAAGACGGCAGGCGCTGCGTGTGGAGCGCGCGGAAACTCGCCTCATCGCGAAAGAGCGGGCGGCCGGTCATGGTCATGCAGCGCGCGAGCAAGGTTTCGACCGGCGAATCGAGCCAAATCACCGGCGCACCGGCGGCGCGGAGAAATTCGGGCGCGCCGGGTTGCGCATAGGTTCCCCCGCCGAGGGCGAGAACGAGAGGCTCTTTCCGTTCCAGGGAGCGGCCGAGCGCGGCGCGCAATTGATCCGCTTCCATTTGGCGGAATGCTGATTCGCCGAGGCGCTCAAAAATTTCCGGAATGCGCAAGCTGGCGGATTCCTCGATGCGATCATCCAGATCAATGAAATGCCACGCGAGCTGGCGCGCCAGGAGCGTGCCGACAGTCGTCTTGCCGGAGCCCATGAATCCGGCGAGACAAACCATCTGGATGCGGGCATGGGGCCCACGCAAAGGAGGCGGTTGGATCACGGTTTCTGGAAGCCGCGGCGCGGCCGGTTATCTTGCGGCGCGAGCAGCTAATCGCGCTTCAAGATGCGGATTGTACCACTGTAGGAGGAGAGTTCGACTTTAGCCAGGCCCTGGCCGACAGTGCCGATGAGTCCCTTGGTGAACCGGGACGCGAGATGCTTCACGCCGTGGGAATCGGGCTTGAAGTAGGCGGCCGCCTGGTTATCCACGGTGCCCGTGGCGGTCTGCGCGCTCAGGTCGAAGGAATCGTTGCCCGAGAAGCGCACTTCGACAAGGCCCTTGCCGCTCTTCATGCTGTAAAGGCCTGTGCGCACGAAGTCTCCGTCGAAGAGAATGTTTCCCGTCGTGGTATGCAGATTGACATTCGTGAGTCCGGGCTGCAGGATTTGCGCGCTGCCGCTCACGGAATCAAATTTCAGTTTCCCGGCGCACTGCGTGCACACCAAAGAGCCACCCGTGGTCGTCACAATGATGTAGCCCGAGACTTCCTTGAGGTGGATGTCACCGGCAACGCTCTCTAGAGTCATGTCTCCCGTGACCTGTTCCACATAAATAAGTCCGGTCTGGGTTTTGAGCTGGAGTTCGGTTTCCTCAGGCACGGTCAATTGGAGATTGGCCTGCGTGTCCGGCGACTGCGCGGCGCTGTCGATGACGGCGGTTATTACATCAATACGGTCGCCAGCCTGTTCCATGTCGATGCTGATTTTGTCCGAAGAGCGGGCGCCACTGACGACGACTTCGGGGTTTTTCCAGGACTTGACCTCAATGCGGCCGTCGGCGATGTTTTGAATAACAACCACGGGCCGGCCCTGGACCGCAAAATGGCGTTCCACGTGCTGACCTGCGGCATCGGCGACAGTCCAGAGAAATATTCCCGAGCCGAGTACCGACAGGATGCTCCGCTTCGTCATTGGCAAACTCATTTTAGTTTCCGCTCCCTTGGCGTTCCATCATCGCGGACAACAATTGTGCTTTTTGCCGGTACGCGCTGAAAAGATATTCGCGCGCCAGTTCGTCCTGCGGCTCGGCCTGCACACGCCGTTCACAATCCGCGATAAAATCATCGACTGCTGAAAGATTTTGCCGCAGCGAGGTGTCCACCAGCGAATTGCTGACGAGCTCCATGTTCGCAAGACCCTGCTCCTGTTCCGTCAAGGCGCGGGCAGTTTCTTCGAACGGATTCTGAGAGTCAATAACCTGGACGACGGGCTGCCGGATCTGCAAGACGCCCGCAGCAACAATCAGCAAACCAACGGTAACGGTGGCCAAAGCGCGCCCGCGAAATAATTCAGCGAAGCCGCGCCACCACGAAAGACGCTCGGCGCCGGCAAGAGTAGGCGCTTTGATGATGCCTTCGTTTTCCAGTTGTGCGCGAAGCGAAACCCACACGCGGGCGGGCGGCTCGAGTTCCGCGGGGAATGTGTGCGCCACCGCAACTATATCGCGCAAGTCGGCGACAAGACTCTGACACATGCCGCAGGAAGCAAGGTGAGCGCGCGCATCCGCCGGAAGCGGCGCAATCCCTTCTTGTTCGAGGACGAGCTCTACTTCTTTACACTGCATGGCCAATCACTCCGCCCGGAGATACGCTGGAAGGCCCTCCGGCCGATATTACGAAAACTTTGCGGCGCTAACTCGTCTGCGGTACCCCGGCTTGGCGCTATTGTAGCTCAATCGCCTGGTCCCGTCTGCGTTTTCGCCGCGTGGCGTTCTTGCCGCGCTTGCTCGCGTAATTCTTCCTGGAGCAAGTCGCGGAGCCTGGTGCGCGCCTTGTGCAATTGCGACTTCGAATTTCCCACCGAGCATCCCATGATGCCGGCGATCTCGTTGTGTTCGTAACCCTGCACGTCGTGAAGCACGAACACCGTGCGATACCCCGGCGGCAGCTTCTCGATCGAACGCTCGAGATTGACCCGGTCCACCGCGCCGCTCAGCCGTAAGTCCGGCGCCCCGATGTCCTTCCTGGGGCCGCCAGTCTCTTCATCGGGCTCCGTGGTCTCTTCAAGAGAGGCCACGGGGAGCGACTTCTTGCGCAACCGCATGAGAACCACGTTGACGGTCATCCGGTGCAGCCAGGTCGAAAACGCCGACTCGCCGCGGAACGTCCCGATCTTACGGAATAGCTGCAGGAATGCTTCCTGCATCAAGTCTTCCGCATCGGACTGATTATTCACCATCCGCAAACACAGGGCGTAGACACGGCGGCTGTGAAGCTGGTAAAGAAACTCAAACGCCGCGGCATCCCCGGCCTGGGCCAGACGGATGGCTTCCGCTTCGGTCACCGCTTTCGGCGTCTGCGAAGCAGGCCCTGAACCGGAGGGCTGCAAAGCAGCGACTCTGCCTGGTGACCGCGGAGCGGTCAGCGCCTTCGGATCGACTGGTCGGTTTCGGGCCAACGGTCCAATTACGGCGCATCCACACTTTCGGATGCACCGAATACCCCTTGAGTTGTCCCGACAGCGGCCCCAATTTCCAGGACCGCCAATTCAGGACGGATAGTTTATTCCCGAGGTCACCCCACGGGACTCTGCCAACTCGCTGGCAGGCAGGGTTATTGTCCCGCGATTACGGTCATTCGTCTATGGCGGGCAACAGTTTGGCGGGATGGCAGCAGAGTCTCTCGGACGCGCATTTGCCGGCTGACAATCTCTTTGAAGGGCGTGAGTTCATCGTCGGGAAGGACACGAAGGAAGGATTTCAATAGGACAATGGCCTCGCGCAGGCATGTGTTCAAATCGTAGTGTGCGAGATCCACGGCTCTCCAATCCGAAATTGGATCTACCGATGTGCCACTAGCCAGCTCATCGGCGGACTGAAAGAAATCCCGGCCAATATCCACGACCATTTCATGCAAGGCGCCAATCTTGTGGAGGAACTGGGAACGCTGCGTTAAGAGTACGCGATTAAGAAGGCTGCTCATGCGGGCTGAGCGCTGGCCCCTAGAGCCCTGAAAATTGGCAGGATCGAGCGGAGCAGTATTAGGCATGGTGCCGTAGTGCTTGGCGTGGTCGCCGAGCGCCCGGAGGATGGCAGCAAGCGGGTCAGTCAACCTGGGGCAAAGGTCAGCGGTCACATAAACGACTTGAGAGGACTTGGCCAGATTCCCAGCCTGGCGCAACTCAATCGCTTCATTGAGCGAAACACTTAGCATGAGGTAGGAGGCTTCGAGCTGCTGCGCGTAGGCGCGGAAAACACAGTCTTTCACTTCCGGCAGCCAGGCGCGCCAGTCGTCCTTGACAGAAGTGCCGCGAGCCAAGAGGGAGCGGACGCGGTAGATCAACGGTGGTCTCCCGGGGAACTGGGGCGAGTATAACAAAAACCATTTCGGCCAGCACGGTTTTCTTAATGACTTAGTGCGCGAAAGCTTCCGCGGTCAGAAAATAGGGGCTCTAGGATTGGTGAATGGTTGCTCCCGATAGCCGCGGGCCGCTATACTCGGCTGCGTTTCCACGGAAAGGAATTCCGAGTTGCAATTTGAGCCGCGCGATCAGTTTGAGCAGCGCCAGAAGAAACTCGAGCAAATCCAGGCGCTGGGCTTCGACGTGTTTCCACGCGAATTTCGCTGGACGGATACGCCGGCATCGCTGGTTGGAAAATACGGCGAGACGCCCGCTTCGGAGCTGGAGGCGGGGAAGCGAGAACTGCGCGCGGCCGGGCGCATTGTTTCGCTCCGATTGATGGGCAAGGCGGGCTTTGCGCATCTGCAAGGGGCGGGCAAGCGAATCCAGGTCTATGTAAAGAAGGATGTTGTGGGCGAACGAGGCTTCCAGCTCTTCCAACTGCTCGACCTAGGAGATATCGTCGGCGTGCGCGGACACCTGTTTCGAACCAAGACGAACGAGCTCTCCATTTGGGTCGAAGAGCTGACGTTTCTTTCGAAGGCGCTATTGCCGCTTCCGGAGAAATGGCATGGGTTGACGGATGTCGAAATCCGCTACCGGCAGCGATACCTGGACTTGATCGCCAACGAAAAGTCACGTCAGGTATTTGTGACCCGCGCGCGGATCATTCAGGAATTGCGGCGATTCTTCGATGCGCGAGGTTACATCGAAGTCGAGACGCCGATGATGCATCCCATTCCGGGTGGGGCGGCGGCCCGGCCGTTCATCACACACCACAACACTTTGGACATCGATTTGTACTTACGTGTCGCCCCCGAATTGTATTTGAAGAGATTGACGGTGGGCGGAGTCGACCGCGTCTACGAAATCAACCGCAACTTTCGCAATGAGGGCATTTCCACGCAGCACAATCCCGAATTCACCATGCTGGAGTTTTACGAGGCGTACAGCAATTACCGCGACCTGATGGACTTGAACGCGGAGCTCTTCGCGTTGCTGGCGAAGAACATCACCGGCTCGACGAAGGCGCGCTACGGCGACCATGAGCTGGACTTCGGCAATTTTCAGCGCCTCTCCATGCGCGAAGCGGTTGGGAAGTATTGGCCCGCGGCTTCGGGAGCGGCGCCGACGCCGGAAGAGTTGCGCGCGCCGGGCGGAGCCAGTGCGGCGGCCAGCCGCTACAATGCGTGGGCAAAGAGCGCCGGGGCGCCGCAGGCCGTTGCAAAAGGCAAGCCGACGGACGGCGAATGGACAGGCTTACTCTTCGAAACCGTCGCGGAAGAGAAGCTGATTCAACCGACAATTCTCTACGATTTTCCGACGGATATTTCGCCGCTTTCGAAGCAGAAGCCGGACGATCCTTCGCTCACGGAACGCTTTGAGATTTTCGCCGCGGGGATAGAAGTGGCCAACGGCTTCTCCGAATTGAACGATCCCGCGGAGCAGGAGCGCCGTTTCCTCGCCCAGATAGCGCAGGGCGGCGAGGAAGTTTCGAAGCAGCTCGATGTGGATTACATCCGCGCGCTGTGCTACGGCATGCCGCCTACGGCAGGCGAAGGCATCGGCATAGACCGCTTGACGATGCTGCTCACGGATTCGCCTTCGATCCGCGACGTTATTCTCTTTCCCTTGCTTCGTGCGCAGGAGCGCCAAGACTCCACTTCCGAAGCACACGGCGCGTAACGTATCCTCTTGGGGATGCGAACTGGCGATCCTTCCCTCCATGCGATTTGAATGGTTTGTAGCGCGGCGGTACCTGCGCTCGCCGTACCGTCCGGCGGTGCTGCGCCTGGTCACGCTGTTCTCGGTGATGGGAGTGGCGGCGGGCGTGGCCACGCTGGTCATCGCGCTTTCCATGAACACCGGTTTTCGCGAGACGCTGCAAGATCGGCTGCTGGGAGTGACCGCTCATGTTTCCCTCACTCGACCAGGTTCAGGCGGAATCCATAATTACGAAGAGCTGGCCGCGAAACTTGCCGCAACTCCGGGAATACGCAACGTCACACCCGCCGTGTATCAGACGGTGCTGTTGTCATTCGCGGGGCAGGCGCGAGGAGTGGTGACCAAAGGGATCGATCCGGAACGCGAACGGCGCAGCGACGAGGCGCTCCAGCGGATCGTGGCGGGGCGCTTGGATTTTTCGCCCGATGCGGATGGAATTGACGCGCTGCTCGTAGGCAAACAGCTTGCGGAGGAGTGGAAAGCGTCTCCGGGCGATTACGTCACGCTGACGAGCCCGCAGGGACGCCTCACGCCGTTCGGATTGATCCCGCGGACAAGACGTTTCCGCGTTGCGGGCGTGTTCGACTCCGGCTTCTACGATTACGACGAAAATTGGTGCTTTCTGACGCTGCCAGCGGCGCAGGCACTCTCCGGGACGGGAGATATCGTCAATGTGCTGGAATTTCGCGTTGAGGAACCGGAACGCGCGGAAGAGATCGCGCGGAGGATCGAGAAAGCGGCGGGTAGAGGTTTTTCCGCCTCGACGTGGATGGAGGAAAATCGCGCGCTGTTTCGCGCGCTGCGCCTAGAGAAATTGGTTACGGCGATATTCATCGGGCTCATCACCTTTGTCGCAGGGTTGAACATTCTTGTGGTGCTCTCGATGACCGTCACGGACAAGGCGCGCGACATTGCGGTGCTGAGATCCATGGGCGCACGACGCGAGCAGATTCGCCGCATTTTCTTGTGGCAGGGAATCACCATCGGTGCAACGGGCACGCTGATGGGCCTGGCGGCCGGCTACGCCTTCGCAGGAATTGCGGGAGCCTATCATCTCATTCCGCTCGACCCGCAGGTCTATGCGGTTGCGTACGTGCCGTTTCATCCGAGCGTGCTGGATGGATTGTGGATCACGGTGGTGGCCATGGGTATTTCGATTGCCGCAACAACTGTGCCAGCGCGGGCGGCCGCGCGGCTGCTTCCGGTGGAGATTTTGCGTTATGAGTAGTGGTACGCTCAGCCCGGGCGAGCCCAGCGAAAAAATGCCCTATTTGGTGCGCCATTTGCTTCTAAGTAGAGTGCGAGGCGAGTAGGCGGAACCTGGATGCAGCCCTCGCGTCCGGGAAGCGTATAAACACGCCGCAAGATATTGAAAGCAAGAAGATTACTGGGGTGCGGAAAAGACCCCAGGTTTGCTGTTTTTTGGGTAGGCAAGACAAGGGCGAAAATGGGAAAGAGTTGAAACAGGCCGGCATAATTGCGCAAGCTTTCGCAGAGGGCACGGGAATGGGCCAAGCTGCATCTAACAGTGTAAGAGAAGGAGAATAATCAGTTGCCGAGAGGGGTGGCCCAGCACACACAATGATGCAAGATCCCGTCAATCCGGTCCATCCATCGCAAAGTGCGCAGCAGGGCGAAGCACCTGCGCCGGCGATTGTGCTGGAAGCGCGCGGCCTGAAGAAAACCTATGGTTCGGGCGATGGCATGATAAGCGTTTTGCAGGACGCCAATTTGAGTTTGCGCGAAGGAGAGATGGTGGCGATCGTCGCGCCGTCAGGCGCGGGGAAGAGTACGCTGCTCCATTTGCTGGCCGCGCTAGACACGCCGACGAGCGGTAAAGTATACTTCGCTTCGAAAGCCATTGAAGCAAATCAAGACGCGGCAGTGGCGAATTTTCGAAATCGCAGCGTGGGGTTTCTGTGGCAACGGCATCATTTGCTGCCGGATTTTACGGCAGCGGAGAATGTGGCCATGCCGTTATTGTTGCGGGGCGAATCCTTTTCGAAAGCACTCGCGACGGCTCGAAAATGGCTTGCGGAGATTGGCCTGGAAGACCGGGCCGACCACCGAGCGGGGGAACTTTCCGGCGGGGAACAGCAGCGCGTCGCGATGGCCAGGGCGCTCGTCACCGGGCCTGCGGTGCTGTTGGCGGATGAACCGACCGGAGATTTGGACGAGCAGAATGCTTGGGCTGTGTTTGAGTTGCTGGAACGGCTGCACCGCGCGCACCGCTTGACGTCGCTGATCGCGACGCACAACACGGCGCTCGCCGCGCGATGCGACAGGATTCTAGGGCTGGAACATGGCGTTCTGCGCGCTCGCACGGTTGCCGCGAGCCAGGCCCCAGGGGGAGAAGCGAGCTAACCGTGTTCGAACGCTACACAGAGAAAGCGCGTCGCGTCATATTTTTCGCCCGTTACGAAGCCAGCCAGTACGGCAGCCCGTACATCGAGACCGAACATTTGCTGCTCGGCTTGATGCGCGAGGACAAAGCGCTGGCGAACCGCTTCCTGCGCCAGCAGGGATCGATTGAATCCATCCGCAAAGAGATCGAAGCCCGCATCACGATCCGCGAACGCATCTCGACTTCCGTGGAAGTGCCGTTGAGCGCGGAGTGCAAGCGCATCCTGAACATGGCCGCGGAAGAAGCGGAGCGGCTGGGGCACAAGCATGTGGGCACGGAGCACCTGCTGCTGGGGATTCTGCGCGAAGAGAAGTGCTTCGGCTCGGAAATTTTGATGGAGCGCGGCCTGCGGCTTTCTTCGCTGCGCGAGGAATTGGCGCGCACCTCGGGCGAGAAAACCACGGCCACCCGGCCGAAAGAGACTTCACTGCTTGCGGAATTTAGCCGCGACCTGACGCAAGCGGCTGGCGAAGGCACGCTCGATCCGCTGGTGGGCCGGGAGAACGAAGTCGAGCGCGTGATTCAGATTCTCTGCCGGCGCACCAAGAACAATCCGGTGCTGATTGGCGAGCCGGGCGTCGGCAAGACGGCCATCGTGGAAGGACTCGCGCAGCGCATTGCCGACGGGGACGTGCCGCCATTCCTTGCGGACAAAAGGATTTTGTCGCTGGATCTCTCGCTGATCGTCGCGGGCACCAAATACCGCGGGCAGTTCGAAGAGCGGCTGAAGACCATCATGAAAGAGCTGATGGAAAGCCAGAATTCGATCGTCTTCATTGATGAATTGCACACGCTGGTGGGCGCGGGTTCGGCGGAAGGCTCGCTGGATGCCGCCAACATTTTGAAGCCGGCGCTATCGCGCGGCGAAATTCAGTGCATCGGCGCGACCACGCCGGGCGAATACCGCAAATCGGTCGAGAAAGACCGCTCGCTCGAGCGGCGCTTCCAGGCCGTGAAAGTTCCCGCGCCGACGGAGGAGGAAGCGATTCAGGTGATTCAGGGCGTGCGCGAGCGCTACGAAAAGTTTCACGCTGTTAGCTACACCGACGAAGCGCTGCGCTACTCCGTGTATCTTTCGAACCGGTATATCCCGGACCGTTTCCTGCCGGATAAGGCGATTGACCTGATCGACGAAGCGGGCGCGCGCGTGAAGCTGCGCCAGGCCACGGTGCCGGAGGATGTGGGCGAGGTACAGAAGCGCGTGAAGTTCATCACCCACCGCATGGAAACGGCTATCGCCCAGCATGAATTTGAAAAAGCGCGGTTCTACTCCGAAGAAGAGCGCAAGGAAAAGGAAAACCTGCGCACCTTGCGCGAGCGTTACAAGCTGGACGATGCGTCAACGGGGATCGTCACCCGCGAGGATATCGAAGAGGTGGTTGCGCGCTGGACGGGCATCGGCGTCACTTCCATCAAGGAAGACGAGCAGCAGAAGCTGTTGCGCATCGAGCCCGAGTTGCACAAGCGCGTGATCAGCCAGGATAAGGCGATTACGGCGCTGGCGCGGGCGATCCGGCGCAGCCGCGCGGGACTCAAATCTCCCTTGCGTCCGGTGGGATGCTTTTTCTTCCTCGGGCCGACGGGCGTCGGCAAGACGGAAGTGGCGCGCCGGCTGGCGGAATTTCTCTTTGGTTCGGAGAAGTCGCTCGTGCGTTTCGACATGTCGGAGTTCATGGAGAAGCACTCCGTATCGAAGCTGATCGGCGCGCCTCCAGGCTACGTGGGCTACGAAGAGGGCGGCCAGTTGACGGAACGCGTCCGCCGGACGCCCTACTCGGTCATCCTCCTGGATGAAATCGAGAAGGCGCACTCCGACGTTTTCAATATATTGCTGCAGGTGTTTGAAGACGGGCAATTGACGGACGGGCTGGGCAATACCGTGGATTTCCGGAACACCATCATCATCATGACCTCCAATCTCGGCGCGCGGCATTTGCAAAAGCGCACTTCGATCGGCTTCCAGTCCGGGGCGGACGAAGCCGGGCAAAAGAATATTGAAGACATGGTGATGAACGAAGTGAAGAGGGTATTCAATCCGGAGTTTCTCAACCGGCTGGACGAAGTGATTATCTTCAACGCGCTCGGCGATGATGACTTGCTCCGCATCATCGACTTGCTGGTGGGCCAGCTCAACGACACGCTCATCCACCGGCAGGTGCAGGTTGTGTTGTCGCCGGAAGCAAGACAGTGGATCCTCGAGAAAACGTGTGCGGACCGGAGTTACGGGGCGCGGCCGCTGCGACGGGCCTTGCAGAAATACGTGGAAGACCCGCTCTCGGAAGCTCTCATCCAGGGTGGAATACAACGGCCGGCGACGCTGCAAATCTACGTTGCGGGGGAAGGCCTCTCTTTCCGGCCCGTGGGCGAGGCAACCCCGGTCATTCACTAGGGAATCTGAAACAACGCACGACGGCTGACCCCTGCTCGACCGGGGTCAACGCACGGCCGGCCCACACCGGGTCCGGCGGGAGAAAGACAACTTGCGTTTGGGGGAGCGGCTTTGAGTTCCTCAACGGCCGCATATTGCAGAGTCTGTTTGCCGTTTGGGGTATTGCTGAGCCGGCTCGCCTGGATCGCGGCAATGTTGCTGTTGCTCGCGGCGGTGTCGCCCGCCGCCACACAGCAAAAACACCATGCGGGCGCTTCTCCATCTTCACACTCTTCCTCTACGAAGCCTTCTTTCGATTCGCTGGCCGCGGCTTCCGTCATTCTTCCCCCGGTCACGACAAGCAGCGCCGCGCCGCAGCAAGCGTCCGAGAAGCCACAGGCAGTCATCGCGCGAATTGATTTCGTCGGAAACCGGCGCATCCGCACCGACACTTTGAAAGCGCGCATTTTCACCCGCGAGGGAGACGCTTACAACGAAGAGACTTTGCGGCGGGATTTTCAAGCATTGTGGAATACGCAATTCTTCGAAGATGTGAAATTGCGCGTGGAAGATTCCCCGGAACGGCAGGACGCCAAGATTGTCGTGTTCGAGGTGAAGGAGCGCCCGGTGATCCGCCGCATCCGCTACGACGGCATTCACTCCGTTTCGGAATCGGACATTCTCGATCGCTTCAAGGAGCGCAAAGTGGGGCTGACGGTGGAGAGCCAGTTCGATCCCACCCGCATTAAGAAAGCGGAAGTGGTGCTCAAGGAACTGCTTGGAGAGCACGGGCGGCAGTTCGCGAAGGTGACGCCGCAGTACGAGCGAATCGCATCGAGCAACGCGGTGATCCTGGTGTTCAAAGTGGATGAAGGGCCCAAGGTCAAAGTGGGACGCATCAAATTCACCGGCAACCATGCGTTCAGCGACCGCAAGATCATCCGCTCAATGCGCCACGACCGGCCTTACGCGATTCCGCTTCATTTTTGGTACATCCCGGTTTTGACCAAAACGTTTGACCGCGAAAAATTGAACGAAGACATGGAAGTCGGCATCCGCGGGCTGTATCAGGACAATGGCTATTTCAAGGCGGTAATCGGAGAGCCGGTTCTGGAGAACGTGGACACGGCGGGGTTCCGCATGGGCGTGCCGGTCGCGGGCAGATCCCACGGCAAAGCGGTCAACATCACCATTCCCATTGAAGAAGGCGACCGCTACCACATGGGTACGCTGAAAATCGTCAGCGCGGACCCGGACAAAGCTTTGTCGCTGAAGGTCGACGCGCTGAAGAGCATTTTCCCGCTTCATCAGGGCGATCTTTTCGCGGTGGGGAAAGTCCGCAAGGCCCTTGAGGATTACGGCAAAGCGTACGGACAATACGGATTCATCGATTTCACGGCCGAACCGGAGACGGAGATCGACGACGAAAAAAAGGTGATCAACCTGACGCTGAAGTTCAATGAAGAGAAGCAATACTACGTGCGGCGCATCGAATTCAGCGGAAACACCACGACCCGCGACAAGGTCATCCGGCGCGAATTATTGATAGACGAAGGACAATTGTTTAACAAGCGCGCTTGGGAAATCAGCATCCTGCGCCTGAACCAGCTCGATTATTTCGAGCGCATCGAAGCGGACAAAGCGGCAGAGATCAAGCGCAATACCAAGGAAGGCACCGTCGACATCACCCTGAAGCTAAAAGAAAAAGGCAAGCAATCGATCGGGTTGCAGGGCGGCGTGAGCGGACTGGCGGGCACCTTCATCGGGCTGACGTATCAGACCAACAACTTCCTGGGACTTGGCGAGACGCTGACCATGTCCGCGCAAGTCGGCGATATCCAGCGGAGCATCATGTTCGGGTTCACGGAGCCTTATTTGTTCGACCGGCCGATCTCGACGGGCTTCACGGTGTTCAGCACCCGCTATAGCTTCGACCAGGCCAAGCAAGCGGCGCTCCTGACCGGGCAATCGGTGAGCGTCAATCCGGCGTTCGTCGAAAACTACAACACGAACAGCACGGGCTTCACGATTTTCGCAAGCTACCCGCTCAAGCGCCTTTCCTTCGCGCGCATCGGTTTGAATTACGGCTACACCCGGACGAATATCACGACTTTCAACGACGCGTCGAGATTGCTCTTCACCGCAACGCAATTCCGGAGCATCGCGGGCCCCAGCGCCCTGAACGGCATTGTTTCGAGCACCATCACGCCGACGATCTCTTACAACAGTATCGATAGTCCGGTGAATTCAACGAAAGGAAAGAGCTTCTTTTATTCCCTCGCATTTCAAGGTGGACCGTTGGGCGGGAACGTCAACACCATCACCAATGTATTCGACATGAAGTACTTCCATCCGGTGAATAAACGGCGCAACGCGATCGGCTTCCACTTCAGCACTGCCTACACCACGGGATTTGGCGGCAGGGATGTGCCGCCGTTCAGCCGCTTCTACATGGGTGGCGAGACCGACATCCGCGGGTTTGATATCCGTTCCATCTCGCCGGTGGTATTCATCCCCACGCAGTCGGTACAACAGATCGTGTACACCGATCCCAGAGCGCTGGGCCCTAACGGCTTCCCGATTACGCGCACGCTCAACATTCCCGTCCTTGTCTTTACGCCCACGCTCCCGGGAGGCGACCTACAGGGCTTCGCCAATGCGGAATATCGCATTCCGATTGTCGGCCCTGTGACGGCGGCCTTTTTTCTCGACAGCGGAACGAATGGCATCTTGAAGAAAAGCGGATTGAAGCTTGATCCGACAGGGCTTGCGAGCCTCAACCAGCAGTTTCCCGATGCCAAGCTCGGCAGTCAGCTTCAAATCGCCGGCGGGACGAGCTTCAGGCCGCGCGAATCCGCCGGCATCGAGTTCGTTGTCCAGCTTCCGATCGTGCAGGCGCCGTTCCGGCTTTACTACGCCTATAACGTGAACCGCTTGCACAAACAGATCATCTCGCCGCAGCCGTTCGTCGATCCGACGGAGATTAAGTTCCTGCACGATCTCGCGTTTCCGCCCACGATTCCGGGCCAGAGACCGCCGCCACCGTCGCTTCCACCGGACGTATTCAATTTTCAAGTCCTTCCGTCGTTAAACAATCTTTTTAACAATCCAGGAAGGCTGAATTACTTTGAACCAAAGACGAAGCTCGGGTTTACGGTGAGCCGCACGTTCTAGCGGGCGGGAGCGCAGGGGATTCGAGATGACTTGGGCGAGAGATATTCGGAGAACGCAAACGCGGGGGAGGCAGTGGGAATGAAGTGGCGCAAGATTTCTAAACAGATGGGATTGGGCCTGGCGGCCGCATGCCTGGCGCTGGCCGGCTGCGGGAGCAAGAGCACCAACACCCTTATCGTCACCGTGATTCCGGGGAGCGCCACCATCGTTGTGAAGCAGCAACAATCTTTCTCCGCCAGCGTCACGGGCACCACGAACACCAATGTCACGTGGACGTTGACCATTTCCAGCAAGGATTGCACGCCGGGCTGCGGCACTCTCGATAGCACCACGAACGCTACGGTCACTTATACCGCCCCTGCGACTATTCCAAGCGCACTAGTGCCCGCGGCAGGCTCAACGACACCCGCGGCGCCTTTGACTTTGACGGCCACGTCGGCGGCGAATTCAAAGAAGAGCAGCACGGCCACCATCACGCTGGATTCCGGCATTCGCGTGTCGGGAGTCAGCCCCACGACGGCGACGATTGCCGCAGGGTCCGGCAGCATCCCACCGGAGACCCTACAGTTCTTCGCTTCGCTGGTGAATGACACGGCTGGCGTAACCTGGCTGGTCACGCAAGCAACAACCATCAACGGCGCCTCGGCTTCTTGCAGCCCGGGATGCGGCAGCATCGACGGAACCGGCACGTATACCG
>Ga0307479_10001684_pt1 | contig 20225 bp, 15 predicted proteins | sample atmos_gasesECM4C_FD_203743 | JGI IMG/M metagenome (GOLD analysis project Ga0307479, IMG submission 203743) | Hardwood forest soil microbial communities from Morgan-Monroe State Forest, Indiana, United States - atmos_gasesECM4C_515 | ecosystem: Environmental > Terrestrial > Soil > Temperate...
GAAATTGGTAACGTCGCGTTGGCTGGGCATCGCGACACTTTCTTTCGTCCGTTACGGAAGATCGGTCCGGGCGACGCCATCATGCTGAAGACCTATGACGGCGACTTTGAATATCGCGTCGAATCCGTTGAGGTGGTGTCACCGAAAAACCTGGCCGCCCTGAAGCCGACAAATTCGCGGACGCTGACGTTGATTACGTGCTTTCCGTTTTACTATGTCGGTTCGGCCCCGAATCGCTTCATCGTTCGCGCTCTACAGCTCGAACATTCTCCCTAGCAGCCCCAGGAGGAGTAAGGAAGCGGGGCGCGCCGGTGTAGCAAGCACCGAACCCATCCCTGAGCAAAGTCGCGCGGATGAGGTGCAACCATGGCTGCAAGTGAAGTTGCTCGGGCATTCGAATGTCACAGGGACCATGCGATATACGCACACAATTCTCGATTCCAAAAGAGCAGCAGTCGAAAAACTCGGCTGTTCGTGTGACATTTGGCGACCGTGCGCCCTAAGATGGTGCAGTCGAAATCCAAAATGTCACAAACTGCCGCGTAAGCTACAATGGGAGAAGAAGTTATTTTTGGAGGGGTGGGTGAGCGGTTGAAACCGGCGGTCTTGAAAACCGTTAGGCCTCAAAAGGGCCTCGTGGGTTCGAATCCCACCCCCTCCGCCAGTCAGTCTCGGTCCGGCCCGGAGACATAGGTGACCCCGAGTCTTCTACAGCGCTCCGGTATGACAAGTTCAGAATGCAGTGACTTCTGAGGCACCTTCGCCGCGTCAATATCGAGCGAAATCGCTTGAGAATTCCTGATTTGCAAGACACCGCGATTCGAGAATAGGCCTGACGCGTGCGTGGTCAGAGCACGACCTCAATTAGCGGCGGGTTGCCATCCGTGCTCAGTCTCGAAGTTCGCGTTCATCATGTTTAGGCCGGTTTGCCAGAGCGGTCGCGAAATCCCGAGCTTCTTCATTTTGGAAATTAACGTGGTCCGCTTCAGTCCCAGTCGAGCGGCCGCACCATGAGGGCCTCCGATAATCCAACCGGCCGCACGCAATGCGTCCACGATCCAGGCGCATTGGGCATCCCGGAAATTGGCCGTCCGTGCGGAACTCATCACCACTGGGGACGCGTTTATCGGATTACGGCCGAGGGGGTTCGGGCCCAACGTAGGGAAAGGGTTCGCAAGTACTTCCTGATCCGAGGCGATCACTGCCCGTTCAATCAAGTTCTGAAGTTCTCGCACATTCCCTGGCCACGAGTAGGAGGTGAATGCGTCCAGCGTCTCTGGTGAAATTTGCCTAATCCCCTTACCCATGCGCCGCGAAAAGACTTCGACGAAGTGGGAGACCAGCAACGCGATATCCTCCCGGCGTTCACGCAGCGGTGGCAGCGCCACAGGGAACACATTTAACCGATAGTAGAGGTCACTGCGGAACTGTTTCCGTGCAATCATGTCGCTGAGATCGCAATGCGTTGCGGCAACCAGACGCACGTTGACCCGATTCGTCTTGCCGCTGCCTAGGCGTTCGAACTCCTGCTCCTGCAGGACGCGCAGCAGCTTCGGTTGCAAGGCAAGCGGAATATCCCCGATTTCGTCCAGAAACAGAGTGCCCGTGTCGGCCATTTCGAAACGGCCAATTTGTTGCGCGAATGCCCCGGTGAAAGCGCCCTTCTCATAGCCGAACAGTTCGCTTTCCAGCAGGTCAATGGGAATGGCCGCGCAATTCATCTTGATGAAAGGGCGTCCGCAGCGTGCGCTAGCATTGTGAATAGCCTGCGCGATCAACTCCTTCCCCGTGCCTGTCTCTCCGAGCACCAGCACGGTTGCGTCGGTCGGAGCTACTCGCTCCACATCCGTAAGCACCAACTTCAGTGCTGGGCTACTGCCAATGATTTGTTCAAAGCTACTGTCCGAATGACGCTGTTCAAATGATCGAGTTCTTTTGAGAGTTTCCATAGGCACCTCCATTTTCTCTCGAAGAATGGATTGTGGAGAGAACCCCGTCCTCGGACAACCACAAATGGTCGGAAAATTCTCTTCTTATATCGGGGGAGGAGATAGCCCCACTTTAGTCGGGGAGGAAACTTAGCTACAGCTCTGGCGTTTCAATGTGTTTTCTGCCGAACAGTCGGGCGTCGAGCGACCACGCACCCGGTCCGATCATTGCCAACGTCGCGCTAAGTGTCGCCAGGATGATAGGAATCCAAGCATGCACGCCGCGAGAGAGAAGGACCCAAACCTCAATCAAACTAACTAGTGTTCCTACAATCGGCGTCCATAGACCAAGCAAAATAAATATCGATAAACTGGCTCCAATGAGTTCCGGTACAGTTGCTGATGCGGACGCTTCTCTGAAGCGGTTGACGACACAATAGGCAAGGATCGCTGCAATTAGTACGCGTTGAGCTAGAAGCCCGCGACCGGGCCAACCGTTAGCGAAGTTCGAGAAGAGTCGTTGCAGAGATTCCCCTTTCGCCGATACGTTAAGTGATATACAACCGGGATTAAAACGGTCGAAAGTAGGGTGGGGCGATCCGACTTTTGGGGGAGGGGTTGCGCGCGATTGGCTGGTTCTACAGCTCGATAATCCCGCGCTTTAGGCCGATCGTTACGGCGTGAGCGCGGTCGTTAGCGCCAAGCTTTGAGAGTATGTTCGTGACGTGGCTTTTGACGGTCGCTTCGCCAATCGAAAGCTGGTCGGCGATCAGCTTATTGGAGTTTCCGGCGGCGATTAGTCGCAACACGTCGATCTCCCGCGTGGTCAATTCGTCATCTGCCGCGTGTTCCGCCAGCTCTGCTGCGATATCCGGCGGTATCTTCTTCTGCCCGCCATGGACCGCCCGTATAGTCTCCAGAAGTTCTCGGTGTACGTGCCCTTTCAATACGTAACCCCGGGCGCCGGCTTTAAGCGCCCGTAAAACTTGAACGTCACCTGTATAGGTCGTGAGGACAATGATATGGGCATCAGGGAATTCGCTCAGAATACAGTCGATGGCCTCGATTCCGTTGAAACCGGGCATCTGAATATCCATCAGCGTCACGTCCGGGTGGTGTAATCGAAAGCTTTCGATAGCTTCCTGCCCGTTGGATGCTTCCGCAATCAACTTCATATCCGGTTCGGCGTTCACTAGTGCCGCTATTCCCTTGCGGAGCAGCGAATGATCGTCGACGGTAAGAACTCTAATGAGTTTTGGAACAGTGCCCATGAGTCTCACACTTTGCGGAACACCCTGAACTTTCTCCTTGGCCTGGACATTTCATATGCTATGACGGCCGGAACAGTTAGCTCGACTTCGGTCCCCGCTCCCGCTTCGCTCCAGAAATCCAGGCGGGCTCCGATTTGTTGCGCCCGTTCTCGCACGCCGCGCAGTCCCCAGTGTCCCGCGCTCCCTCCCGTCTTTAGAACCTGTGGATCTATGCCCTTTCCGTCGTCGCGTATCCGCACGCGAAGCTCGCGATCGTCGTACCGGATTTCGGCTTCGATCCGGGTCGCCTGCGCATGCTGAAACGCGTTTCGCAAAATCTCGCGGGTAATCCGGTAAACTTCATCTCGGGGAAGAGCAGTCAAGGCTCTTCGCTCCCCTTCTACGGTTAACTGGAAAACCGGTCCATTGCCATTCGCATTCGCTGACCTCGCCAGTTCTTGGCCCGTGGCGGTCAGTGATTGGCCTAGGTCACCCTCGCCCGCCTGCTCCGAACGCAAATGCTGAATCGCGCTTCGACTATCCGTGATCGTCTGTTCCGTTGCTCCGATTGCGCTGTCCATAACTAGAGCTGCTTCGTCGGGCCGCCTCGGCAACATGTTGCGAGCCGCCTGAAATTGAAACATCAGTCCGTGCAAGCTTTGCAGGAGTGTGTCATGCAATTCCCGCGCAATGCGCGTTCGCTCGCTCACCCGCGCTTCCAATCCTGCATTGAAGCGTCGTTGGAGCTGATACAGGCGCAGTCGATAAAGGCCCCAAATCAAGACTAGTACAGCGGCCACGCATAGGGCGCGAAACCAGTTCGTCTGGTAGTAGACCGGTGCGATGGAAAACTCGAGCGTATCGCCGGCCTCATTCCACACGCCGCTGTTGTTGGCTGCGGTCACACGAAAGACGTAATTTCCAGGCGCAAGATTCGAGTATTGCACCTCGCGGTCGTTGGCGACCTCCCGCCAGTTGCGATCCTGCCCTTCGAGCTGGTAGCGGAACTGAATTTTTTCCGGCGAGACAAAACTGAGCGCGGTGTAATCAATCTTAAGATCGCGCATTCTCGGTGGGAGGTGTAATCCGTTCGCGGCGTCGTAGGTCTTGCCATTCGCGGTGACTCGCTCTATGTGCACCAGCGGCGTCATCCTGTTACTCGGGAGATGCTGCGGGTCAATTACGCTTGCGCCCCCGAATCCTTGGAACCATATTTCCCCGTCTGGGGACCTGGTCACCTGGGAGCCTGCACGAAAACCGATGGGTTCATTCGGCACTCCGTCGGAGCTGTCGAAAACTGTCGTTTTGACCTTTGGTTGAGAATCGATGGCCCACGCATCCAACTCGGTACGCCCTATGCGAACCAGACCGCAGGTCATGTTGAGCCAGAAAGAGTGGTTCTCGTCTTGCGTAAGCCAATGAACCTCGTCGCACGGCAGGCCATTCTTGCTGGTCAGTGTTAGAACCCGGCCATTCTTGATTCGGCTTAAGCCACCCTCCGTTGCCGCCCAAACGGTATCATCTGTCTCCACGTGGAGCGCACTGACCCTGCCACTCCCGAGCCCTTCCGCGCGTCCGTAGCTCTCTTTCATCTGACCGTCACTAAAATACGCGACTCCACCCTGATCGAATCCAAGCCACACCCCGCCAATCGAGCGATCAGCCGCTAAAGACTGCGCAGCGTCTTTGTGCCCGATGCTGGCCCAGAAAATTCGCTGAACAGTTCCGTCCTTTGATAACCGGAGTAGACCTTGGTCTTGGTTCGCGATCCAGAGATTCCCTTGTCTGTCCTGGGCAACGGAAGATACAACTCCTCCCGGAACGCCTCTTATCCACACAAACCGACCATTCTCCATATAGCCGAACGCGTGTGGCGTCGATACCAGAATTCGGCCCGAATTGTCTGCAAATACGGAGACCAATATATTGTCATGTAGGTGAGTATCGTTGACGTATCTCACGGGTAACCATACAGTCTTTGACTGCGATTTGTGACCGGCGGCACTACCGTAGATCGTTACTTCTTCATGATTCCACCTCTTCAAACCATCATTGGTCCCCATCCATATACTTCCATCTCTGCCCGCCGCCACAGAGCCCCACCCGGGAATAGTTCCCAAGCCCTCGTATTGGGCGTAGGTCACGACGGCATAGTTGCGAAAACGATCGAGCCCGCCCAAGGTGGCGACCCAAACATCACCTTCGCGATCTTCGAAGAGCGAGGTAACAATATCGCCGGAGAGTCCATCAGCCTGCGAAAATACGTCGGCGCGTCCCTGATGGAAATGCACAACACCGGCTCCGGCAGTTCCGATCCAGACGCCGCCATCGCGGTCCCGCAGAAGTATTGCGCCATGGACGTTACCTGCCGGAGCAGGGTACGGCTGCTGCGTCTCCAGTTTCCCGCCCTCGAATCGAGCGAGCCTTCCTGGCAAAGGAATCAAAAGAGCTCCATCGCCGGCCTCACCCAGGTCTCCCACCGAGAGCGTCCCAAATGGTATGTGATAGAACCTGGGAGGCCCGGGCCTCCATCGCCAAACTCCGTCACGCGCTACCACCCAGAGCACGCCGTGGCTATCTTCATACAGACCAGTTACTCCGGTACCGAGGGTGCCGTCCGATCCATAGCAGTCGACATTTGTTCCATCGATCGAGCAGAGCTTTCCTGGCCAGAGCTTACCTGGCGACGCCACCGAGTAGATGGCCCCGACCCATACCGTTCCGTTGTGGTCCTCAAGGATTGAAGCGATAATCAAGCCGGTAAGGTCCGGATACCGAGTGAGCCTGCCATCCCTCCAGCTCACCAAGCCTTTCGTTGTGCCGATCCAGAAAGTGCCGTCGCGGGCGACATAGAGGGACATGACAAAATTGCTGGGAAGTTGTTCGCCATTCAACGGTGGCTGCCATTGCTCGGCGCGAACACCGTCGAACCGAAATAACCCGAAGCCAGTGCCCAGCCAGATGTAGCCGTCTGGCGTCTGCGCAATTGACTTGTAGCCTTGCGTGAAACCCTCGCGAAACCACGCCGTATGAGCGTATTGACTCACGTCGAGTGAAGGGTCTAACGCAAGTGCGGAAGGACACAGGAGCAGCAGGCTTAAAGCGCTGACGACGCAAACTGCGGTTGCCACCCGTGCTGTCTCATAGGCTCGCATCAGCGGCAACAGATTCCAGCCCGATCACCGTTTCAGGTATAGGAGTGGACTACTCCCGGAGTATATAACTGCATATACCGTCCCACCATATATGTTCCGTCTTCACGGTTTGAAAACGCATTTTGGTCAGGACCGCGACTCAAACCTCTTGTGCTGCGCAAAAATTCCGTCGGCGTCCTCATCTGTTGGAAATGCCGGAACTTAGCCATTTGCTTGTGTGTCCCGGCAGTCCCGCCGTTTTCCTCGAAGATCCACTGAAGACGTCAGAAAGGCTCTTCTCAATCGGATTGCGTTTGTGCCATCCTGACGCCCCATGTCGCGATTCCTTCCCAGCACGGCACGTACATTGGACTCCTTCCTTAACTTGATCACCGATCTGGTCGCAGACGGACTTCGTTTCCTCCATCTGACGATCCGTTCGAGGACAGCTCTGAGCGCTGAGATCTTGTTCCTGCGAAAGCAACTTGCTTTCTATCAAGAGCGGCAGGTCCAGCCGAGACGATTGCAGCTACTGAGTTTCTTCGTTACACAAACAGAGACCGACAGTATTAGCATTATGCTCAGGAGTCATTGTTCCTGACGCTTAAGCACTTTCTTCGCGTGAAAGCCTAACAAGGAGACGAACATGAAAGGAACGCCTCGTATTCTAGCAATTTCATTCGCACCGAGTACCGATGCGAGAATGGCTCGCGGCCGCCATTTTTCACGCGTGCCGTTACTTCTTGCGGCTGGGCTGGCCGTCGGCATACTTGTGGCAACGTCAGTCTCAGGCATGAGTCCATCCGCTGCCGATGATCGCACAACCGTCGCTGCATTAGACACGGAATACCAAGCAGCCGTAAAGACAAACGATGCGGCGACGATGGCTCGTATTCTAGCCGACGATTTCGTTCTGGTGACGGGCTCCGGGAAGACATACACCAAGTCGGACATGGTTGAGGATGCGCGGAGCGGGGGCACGAGTTACCAACACAACGACGAAGATGTCCAAACAGTTCGCGTCTGGGTCGACACCGCCGTTGTCACGGCAAAACTCTGGGAAGAAGGTACCACCAATGGGAAGTCATTCGACCGCAAACTTTGGTTCAGTGACACGTACGTACGCACGCCGACGGGATGGAAATATGTGTTTGGCCAATCTTCGCTGCCGTTGCCGAAGAGCGCTCCGTGAGACATTGAAATTGTATGGCCTGACTCCGGGGTACCCATGGGAGTTACTTTTTCCGTATGAAGACGGCGTTGTACGGACGGATCGTCTTTGGCGCGTCGGCGGTGTTGTTCGGCGTCATCGCGCTGCTGTGGCACGACGCTGATACCTGGCAAAACTTGCAACATATCTGGAGCCTGCCTTTCGGCACCATAATTGGCGGGTGCCTCATGGAAGCGATCCTTAAACGGGTTCATCCGGACGACAAGGCTATGGTTCAAGCGCAAATCAGTCATGCAACCAGTCAAGGGAAGGATTGCAATCTGGAATATCGGCTCTTGTTGCCCGACGATTCGGTCAAGTATGTTCACGTCGTGGCTCACGTAGTGAAAGACAAGGCGGGCAACCTCGAGTTTGTCGGGGCGGTGACGGACATCACCGAGCGCAAGGCTGCCGAAGAAAGGATCCGCGGGCAGGAAGCAGAGCTCCAACAGATGCTGAACTTCGCGCCACAACTCATCGCTGTCTTAGGACCCAACCGCGAGCGTCTTTATATCAACCGCATCGCACTTGATTACGTGGGCCTTAGTCTTGAAGAGTGGCAGCAGACGCCTGATCGCGGTGTGTTCGTTCATCCAGATGACCGAGCGCGGGAGCTAGATTATTTTGATCGTGCTCTCTCTACGGGGTCTTCCTACGAGTTGGAGATGCGGCTGCGCAAGTTCGATGGAAGTTACCGCTGGTTTCTGGCTCGTTCCAACCCGGTGTTCGATGACAAGGGACACGTTGTTCGTTGGTATGTTGCTTGCACCGATATCGAAGACCGCAAGAGAGCTGAGGAGAGACTGCAGCATGAAAACGTCGCTCTGCGAGAAGAAATCGACAAAGCCTCGATGTTTGAGGAGATCGTTGGAACCTCACCGGCTTTGCAAGCGGCACTCTCGCGTATTTCCAAGGTCGCACCAAGTGACTCCACGGTTCTCATAACGGGTGAGACGGGAACCGGCAAAGAGCTTGTTGCTCGCGCCATCCACCGACGATCACATCGTGCCTCACGCGCCTTCGTCAGCGTGAGCTGCGCCGCGATCCCCCGTGATCTAATCGCCTCGGAATTGTTCGGCCATGAAAGGGGGGCCTTCACGGGCGCGACTCAGCAGCGACTGGGCCGGTTTGAATTAGCAAATGGCGGCACGCTCTTCCTGGACGAAGTCGGAGAGCTCCCAGCCGAAACCCAAATTGCCTTCCTGCGGGTTTTACAGGAGCATGAGTTTGAGCGCGTCGGCGGCACTCGTCGAATCCGCGCTGACGTCCGGGTGATCGCTGCCACCAACCGCGACTTGCAGGGCGCCATCCGCGCTGGATCTTTCCGGAGTGATTTGTTTTACCGCCTGCATGTTTTCCCGATTGAGATACCTTCCCTTGGAGAACGGCGAGCGGACATTCCTCTGCTGGTCGAATACTTTATCGATCGCTATGCGCGAAAAGCTGGCAAGAACATAAAGCGGGTCAACAAGAAGACGCTGGAATTGCTTGAGTCATATCCCTGGCCTGGAAACATCCGCGAACTACAGAACGTCATCGAGCGTTCGGTGATACTCTGCGAAACAGAGATTTTTTCGATCGACGAAAACTGGTTACCGCAGCCGCCGCCTCTGACACCAGAGTCGAAACAGCAAGTTGAGCTCCCTCGGAGACTCCTCGTGCAAGAAAAGGACATGATTGAGGAGGCTTTAAAAGCAAGCCGTGCACGTGTCTTTGGACCCACGGGGGCCGCGGCGAAGTTGGGCATTCCCCCGTCAACGCTAGAATCTAAGATCAAGTCACTGAAAATCGATAAGTACCGCTTCCGGACTTTGTCGGAGATTTGAGGACTCAAGCTCGCGGTTTTCCCAACCGGTAGCCAAATCCCGATAAGTCGGCTTGTCGCTTCCACGTCGCCGCTTTCTACTCAGTTCGCTTGCTCTTGCCGCGTTTGAAAGCCTTCCCGCAAAGCTTCTCCGCGCTGCGGCACCCGTTTTCAAAGCCCTCCCCGCATGGAAGCCAGGCACACTTGAAATCCACCAGATCGCCACCAATCGCGGCAACAGTACGTTGTTGATCCTGCCCGACGGCACCACCATGATGGTCGATGCCGGTGCCATTTGCACCACGCCATATCTCAGCGATCCGCTTCCTTCAGGCCAGCATCGTCCCGGCGAGTGGATCGGCCGCTATGCAAAGCGGCGTTTCGACGCCAGTGGACTTACAACCATCGACACCTTCCTGCTCACGCATTTGCACGGCGATCACGTCTTTGATGCCGGTATTTCTCTACAAAGATCCTGTATCAGGGAATTCCGATTCCCTGTTCATTCCCGGATCCTTCCCTGTTCCGATTGGTCTCGAAAACTTAGTCTTTCCGGCCAAGGCGCTCTCTGGATGGGACTTATCTCCAGTGGCTCCCGCCGAACGTGCAAAATTCCCTGTAAATTTCCCTATTAGCAGGGAATTTGGACCGGAGAAAAGTTCGCACGGGACTGCGTCCACCGCCAGCCAGTCTTAGAGATTTCTCTCTGTTCCTCTAGTTCCGACGGAATCCGTAACGTTCCGGCTTAATTGCAGTACTCCACGAGCGGTTAGCGGATGCCATAGCGAAGATCCTGAATCAAAGTTCGCATCGCTGTCTCCTATTCGTAATGCAACGCTGCCATCGGATCGAGCCTCGATGCGCGATAAGCAGGCACAAAGCTCGCCACGGCCGAGACCACCGACAGCGTGGCGACAGCCAACACAAGTGTGAGGGGATCCCGCGCCTTCAAACCAAACACGAGCGAGCTGGCAGCCCGGGCGGCAGCGAGCGCGAGCCCCGTTCCCGCCAGCAGGCCGATAAGCAGAAGGATTCCCGATTCGCGCATGATCATGCGCAGTACATCACCGCGTTGCGCGCCCAGCGCCATGCGGATTCCAATCTCGTTGGTTCTCTGCGCGACCATGTAGGAAATCACGCCGTACAAGCCGATCGCAGCCAATAAAGCCGCGAGAAAACCGAAGAACCCTGAAAGCGTGGCCATGAGCTCGTCTTGCAGAATCGATTCCCGAACCCGAGTCTTGAACACTTTGAAATCAATATCGATGTTCGGACTCACTGCGCCGATCGTGCTTTTGAGCGACGAAACGATGCTGAGAACAGATGCGTTCGAGTTGCGAACGATGATTTGATCCCAAGGATCTGGGCGGTCTGCCTGAGAAACGGGGAAATACGCAATGGGCGAGAATTCTTCGTGCAGGTCGGCATACTTTGTATCCTTCACCACTCCGACGATCTCGTAGACGGGGATCGGCTTTCCGGGAGGAACCTCCAGCCGGAATGTCTTGCCAAGTGGGCTTGCGCCGCCAATGAATTTGCGTGCGAACGCCTGGCTTACGATCGCTACTTTCGGCGAGGCGGTGGTGTCTCGCGCATCAAAATCGCGGCCTGCGAGGAGAGGGGTTTCCAGTGTCCGAAAGTACTCGGGACCGACCCGATTGAGATTTGCCACCCCTCTCTTTTGGTCCTGCGTGTCGCCGAGGATGGCCAGATTCCAATAGCTCCCGCTGACGGGAACTTGCATCGCGGAGGCGGCGGACTTCACTCCTGGGATCCTCCGGACTTGTTCGAGCAGGTCACGTTTGAAATCCCCGCGGCGCTCGGGAGGAAGATTGAGCCGGGTGAAGTCCACAGTTGTGATCAGAATGCCGTCCTGTTGGAACCCAGCGTCAAGTGTGACTAGATTTCGGAGGCTGCGCACGAAGAGCAGCGCCGCAAACAACAACACCAGGGAAAGAGCGACCTGCGAAGTCACCAGGACACGCCTAAGGCCGAAGCGCTCGCGGCTGGCAGTCATGCCCCGGCCACCCGTTTTCAGCGCTGAGCTCGGAGATGCTCCAGTCGCGCGCAGGGTTGGCATCAAGCCAAAAAGCACCGTCGTCAGGATCGCGAGCCCCGCAGTGAACGCAAGCACGCGCCAATCCACCGTCAGGTCCAGGAAGACAGTACTGTAGGGCGTGCTGATGAATGAGACCAGGAAGCTGCTGAGAATACTCGCCAGGACAGTTCCAGCCACGGCGCCAAGAATCGCGAGCAGGAGGCTTTCGGAAAGCAATTGGCGAATCAGGCGTCCACGCGAGGCTCCTAACGCAAGGCGTACGGCAATTTCACGCTCACGCGCGCTCGCGCGAGCGAGCATCAAATTTGCCAGATTGGCGCACGCAATCAACAGGACCAGGCCAGAGATTCCTAGGAGCAGCCACAGGGAGGTCTGTGACTGCTCGCGCAAATCTGAAAAGCCGGTGCCTGCTGGAAAGGCGGCGAGCTTGTACGCGAGATACTTCCTCACGCCTTCCGCGTTGTAAAACGGTGGAATCGTCTCTTGAAGAACCGCCGGCGTAATTGCTTCGAGTTGAGAGGTGGCTCGCTTCAGGGACCAGCCGGTCTTAAGGCGGCCGATAGAAGCCAGCCACCAGGCGTGGCGCACAGGAAGCCGGTTATTTTCGCTGTTGATCAACGGTTCTGAACAGATAGGAATGGCCACGTCAAACGATTGGCCGACGACAACTCCGTAAAAGGTGGGAGGAGTGATGCCGATAATCTCAAAAGGATGGCCTTCGAGCGTGAGCTTCTTGCCGATCGCCGAGGCCTCACCGCCGAATTCGCGCTGCCAGAAGCGGTAGCTGATGTCTACTCCAGGAGCTTCGCAGCCAGGATGGTCATCAGAATCGGAAATCAGCCGGCCGACTAATGGCTGCACACCAAGTGCCCGAAAGAAATCACCACTGGCCCAGAGGCCGCGCGCGTGGTGGACTTCGCCGCCTGTGGCAAGATTGAATTCGTCGCTTCCCCATGCGGAAAAGGAGGAGAATGCTTCCTGGCGCTTTCGGATTTGATCCCAAAGCGGATACGTAAGCTGAGCGTAGGGGCCACTAAAACTGCCCGAGGCCCAGGTGCGGTCTGCGATTCTCACGGCCGCCAGTTCCTGCGGGTCTTTCACCGGAATCGTTCGCAGGCGAATTGCGTCAATGAGCTGGAAGATCGCGGTGTTGGCGCCTATTCCCAGCGCCAGCGTGAGCACAGCCACGATCGTGAAACCTGGCGACTTCGCAAGCACCCGGACGCCGAACCGCAGATCCTGCATAAGTGTCAGCATCGGCTCCCCCCTCAGAGATTTCTGTTCGCCGCAAACCCGGGCGCCTTCGCGATCATTCGCGGGCCATACCGCCGGCTTGCCCGAATGAGGTCATAGCTCCCCCTCCAAGTACATGTTACGACGATTCAGAGCATGCCCTCGCCCATCTAAGAAGCCTTCTAGGCCATTGCTGGCGCACCACTTAGCAGGTCTGTTTTTTCACCCAATCGCGCGCAGCCGTCCGCTTGTGGGACGCGTCCTCAGCGAGACCGAACATCTAGTTGAAGGTGGTTTACGCAACGTTTCGAGCAACCTGTGATTCGCCAAAATGTCATCCGCGCCGAAACGGAGCGAGTCCCGGTTACGAACGTCTGGAATGAGAACCGTTTCCGCAGACGTTGCCGTCGATGGCCACGTTGTACGGAGGATCAACAAAAACCACACTGGCGCGCCGAGAGACCATTAGGGTCTTAAACGAATTGTCCTCAAGTGAATTGCTGCATAGGACGCGATGCCTGCCCAAGAGCCAGAGATCGCCGGATTGGGTGACGGTTTGGATTGTTTGATCAATCTCAAACTCGTCGTCCGGGTCTGGTTCTGCAGCCGCTTGCGACAAGATCAAATCGATCTCGGGAATTTCGAAGCCGGTGACGGTGACATCGAGATCACTGTCGACCATGAACCTAATCGTAAATCCACAGTGGCACAGACTGGGGGGACCGTGCCCTCGCTGCGACAAATACTATGTTAAGAAAACCTCCCGGCAGAAGACGTACTGCTCCCGACGATGCGGCGCCACATTGACTGCTATGGCGGCGACAAGAAAGAAACGGCAAGAGAAACGATTGGAGGAAATGAGCCGAGCGCAAGCAGCTGCCAATCAATGGGCTACAGTTCAGACACGACAGCCTTGGAAGGAGTGGGTTTCAATTCGTACGAACATGACGGTAAAGTGGTTGACCCGCGCTGTTAACAAAGGGGGATCTGAGGGCACCAATAAAGAACCCAGACGTAAAGTCCGGTCTGTAGCTCCTGCCCAAAAACCCTTGCTTGCCCAAAATCCCTATTTCATGACATCCCGATATCATTGAGATTTTGCTTGCCCAGAACTGTGTCTTGGACCACCTCAAAAAGAACTGGTTGTGGGCAGAGATAGGGGTTCGCGTTCAATTGGGGATTCGCTCCGGAGCGGTTGAAAACCCATCCCGGACGAATTAGGAGAGATGTCTGCTTGTGTTAAAATTGCGTCGAAAGAGAGTATATGCACGCAGCTAGAAAGATTCCGCGATATCTATGGGTCACTGGCGCAATGCTCTTCCTGATTGCACTGAGCGGCGCGGGTTCCCAATCGCGCGAGGTGTCCTCTCAGCAAGGCGGGGAACATCGCCTGCAGCTATTCAACACACACACGGGCGAACGGCTTGATATCGTCTACCGGCGCGGAGACGAGTACATTCCGAGCGTGCTCGCCAAGCTCGATTATTTCCTGCGCGATCATCGGACGGGCGACGTTCGCCATTTCGATCCGCGCCTGTACGATATGCTCTCCGAGCTGACATTTGCCATCGGGCATCCCGACGGCGAGATTGACATCGTCTGCGGCTATCGCAGTCCTTCGACAAACGAATCCCTTCGCGCTCACACCACCGGAGTCGCCAAGAACAGCCTTCACATTCAAGCGGAGGCGATCGACCTGCGCATGCCCGGCATCGACACGCTCAAACTGCGCCAGGCGGCGCTCGCCCTGCGTCGCGGCGGCGTGGGTTACTATCCTCACTCTGACTTCATCCACGTCGATACCGGCCGCGTCCGCCAGTCGTGCTTTGACTGCCCTGCCAGCCTGATCACCGGGGATTAACCCGGGTACGGATAACCCGCCTCGAGCACTTTCTCGAGCGCGGCATCGTGCCCGTAGATGTCATCGTAGAAATGGACGATTCCGTCCTCCGTCACGATTACGGTGGCATAGACGATCAAAACTGGAATCGGATGTGTAAGGTTTACCTGCTGCGTGGTATCTCCATTCATGGCCGCACGAATGCGGTCCATATTCCACCCCGGATTATTGCGCAGGACCCAGACAGCTAGATCGGCAGGCCTTTCCAGCCGGATGCAGCCATGGCTGAAATCACGCCGGGTTTTGGAGAAGAATTCCTGCTCGGGCGTATCGTGCATGTATATGTTGTAGTTGTTTGGAAAGATGAACTTCACGAGTCCGAGTGAGTTCTTCGGTCCCGGCTTTTGACGGACGAAGAGCTTGCCTGCCCGAAGCTGTTCGAGCACGTCGCTCGTCACCGTTCCGGACGTAACGACCTCCTGGCGGCTGTTCACCACGTCGAATCCCTTCTTCGACAAATAGTCGGGATCGCGAGCGATGCGCGGAAAAAATTCGGCTTTTGCGATGGAGTACGGGACATTCCAGTAGGGCCGGAAGATGACATATTCCATTGTGTCGCTAAAAACCGGCGTATCGTGGCCATAGGCTTTGCCGACCACGACATTCATCGTCACGCCGATCTTGAAGTTTTCGTCGTAAGCGCGGAGGTGAAACTCGGGGATATTCGCGACGAGGGGCGACTTTTGATATGAAACGGGCAACCACCGCCAGCGCTCGAGAGTCAGTTGCATTTGCCGCACTCGGCTGGTGAGAGGCACGTTCAGATCGGCCCAGGTTTGCGGGCTGATTCGTCCATCCGGCGTTCGGCCAAGCCGGCGCTGAAAATTCTTTACCGCATCCACGATCGCACCTTGATAAACGGTCCCATCCCCAGCAACATTCGCGTCAGCCGGAAGGTCGCCCACTAGGCTTAGCAATCGGATCAACCGCGCGACACCGGGATAAGCATCGCCGGGCGCAATTGTCTTTTTTGCGGCTGGTAGCTGTTCCCCATCATCTTTCCCCGCAAGCTCTAAATACGTGTGCAGAGCGTGAATCGTGCGCAAGTAACCCGGGTATGCTGGTTCTACTTGCGCCAGGACGCCAGACACATCGGAAGCGTCCACAACATGTGCTTTCAGGAATTCGGGCAAATCGTATTTTTTAGCCTCGACGTCGAGACCAAAGTCAAAATGCTTCGGGTTCACCTTGCCGATGTGAAGGTCCGAGACATATCTCATCACGCAAACAGTCAGCGCAGCATCGAATCGCACCGCATCTGCTTCCGATGCCTCCGGCGCGGCGGGTTTGAGTTTCCGGAGGCGGTCGCCCCAGCGCGGCCCGTCGTAATCGTCAGCAGGCAATCCTTTTTGGTCCGCTTCCAACAGAACCGCAATTACTTGCTGCGCCTGCGCAGTTGGTTTCAGTCCCCTGACCCACGGAAGCGAATAGCCGTACGACTCGTAGAATTTCTGCAAATGCTTGCCATAGTCGCTAAAATCGGGCCAGCGGAGGTCCGAGAGATTTCCCGCTTGGATGATGGCGCGCAACAAAGTTTGGCCCTCAGGGCTGAGCTGTTGAGACGGCGCTGCGGATTTCGCGGAAGTTTCTGATTGTGCCCGCGCGGGTTTCGCCGAGCCGATGCCGTGATCCCACAATAATGCGATTGCGACCAGGAACAGCACGAACAAGAAGCCCTTAGACACCCGTGATTGCTTCACCGGATTCCTCCCCGCTTCGCTGCAATCCTCATCGACTCGCTGCTTGCAAAACAAAGATGCAAGAACTCACTATCTGGGAGATCTATTAATTAATTCCGCAGCTCACGGCTCGTTGTCGATGCGCCCAAAAACGCTTGCGCGAGATTCTCTTCAGTACCTTGCCGGAACCGAGTCCGGAATCGTACTAGACGTCCCGGAGAAATTCCAAGCCTTAGGGACGTGTCGACGTCACCTGAGCTTCCGATGAATAGGTCCTGCCAAAAATACCTTGCTTCGACTCATGCTCCCCCTCATTCGAGTCCTTTTCACATCAATTCTCCACCTCTTCCGCACACGTCGCAGCCTCTTGCTCGGAAACCTCGTTCTGAGGCAGCAACTCGCGGCCTTGAAGCGCAAGCATCAGAGACCACGGCTGGGGTATCCCCCCAGGCGGGTGTCCACCGACGCGGCTCATCGGAGAAATTCCAACTATTTCCTGAGCGACCGCATGCCACACGGCGTAATCAGGATGGCAGAAACCAAATAAGGTTAAGGAAACGCTTGTTCTGGCTATACTCGGATCACTCAACATTCTTGTTGACATCGGCGTTCCTGCCGAGAAGGAGGTGATCCAGTGAGGTACGGTTTACGTTGACGCAGTAGAGGAGGCGCTTGTGAGGTTACCGAGCGCCTCTCTCCTTTTTGTCCCACCTGTCCGAATTCCCGGCCAGCGCCTGAGAACGGAGCATCCGGAAGTATTCGAATTAATTCCTGTTTGCCGACCATCCGCCCAGAACCTCGTTTTTTGCTTCCTACAACCCCGTTTGGACCTGTCGTTCGCCAAAATTCTGTCCGCGCTGAAATCGCGCAATTCCTTATCGCCGAGCGCGAAGATTCTCCCCAGGACAACGGCCGCGCCAAGAGCCTATGTATAAGGATGGGGGAACCCGGGCGCTTTCGCGGCGTTACGTCGGTTCAAATTAGGCAGCCCGATCGTAGCGATGATGCAGCCCGCCGAGACGGTCATGAGAAATGATGCGACCAGTAGCCACAGAGCGAATTCTGCGCCCCGGTGTTTCCTTACCGAGTCCAGGATGCGTGCGGTCTAGGTGGTAGTAGCGAACGTATTCAGAGAGCAGGCGTTTGAAATGGCGTCCGTCCACCGCGATGATGTGATCCAGCAGATCGCGCCTGTAGCTCTCGATCCATCGTTCCGCGATTCCGTTCTGCCATGGACTCCGGAACGAAGTCCGAACACACCGGATTCTCATCGACCGAACCGTGGCTGGAACTTCCCCCCATACTTCGCATCGCGGTCGAAAATGAGAAACCTCGAAGCGGACTCGAACGGAAACGCTTCCCTTAACTGCCGGACGATCCACATAGGGTGGGACTCTTTGTGACGTTGAAGTGCAGAATGCGTCGATGGTCATGGCCAATGATGAAGAAGCAATAAAGCACACGGAAACTGATGGGTGGAACCGTGAAAAAATCCATCGCTGCGATGGCTTCGCGGTGGTTTCGAAGAAAGGCGAGCCACCGTTTGGCCGACTCGAGATCTCGAGACGCCCGGCGCATCCAACGGGAGATCGTTCGCTCCGAGACATCAAAGCCGAGCGTGAGAAGCTCGCCATGGACGCGCGGTGCTCCCAGGTTGGATACTCGCGAACCATTCGGAAGATCAACACTCGAACCTCCTTGGATGTCTGTCTTCTTCCAACCCGATTCCTGACTCGGGAGATCAGCCTCCAATACGAACGAAAGCCAGCCCGGTGCCACCGGACCACCGTTTCAGGCGTGACGATGATGAGAGTCTGTTTCCATCCTCACCAAAACCGACGGACGGTAACCCAAAAGAGCTTGTCGAAGATGTTGAGGCCTGGCCGAGGGCGCCGGCGCTTCAGCACGGCGAGTTGTTGGCGGAGCACGAAGTTCTCGAAGACAAGATTGCTGCGGCTGCGAAATAGGCGGACAAGCGCGCCGAACCACACGAGAGAGGGGTTGAACATGCCTGGAGTTATATCAAATTAGCGGCGGGGAGATTGCTGCAAGCCGTTGATTCTGCAGCCGGATAGAGTCTTGGCCAGGGACAGGGGCCGGCGCGATGATATTCGTGAACGTCATGCGGATTCCGTGCTTCGGCCGCAGAATGACCATCGGACGAGCTTCGATCATTTGGCTCGGAGCCAACTGAAAATCGTATTTTCTGAGCAGATCGCTCAAAATCATAAGGATCTGCAGCATCGCGTAATTTCCACCGATACAGCCTCGCGGTCCGCCCCCGAAGGGAAGGAAGGTGAAGGGCGTGCGCAGCTTGTCGTTCGCTTTGGTGAAACGCTCCGTATCGAAATTCTCCGGATTCTGCCAGTAGCGCGGAGCATGGTGCGCACCGTACACATACACAATGACCGTCGATCCGCGGGGTATGGCGAGGTCGCCTACGCGGTCGTCCGCGACGGCCATGCGGTCGATCATCCAAAACGGCGGGTAGAGCCGGAGCGCCTCCTGAATGACCTGAGTCGCAAATTCGAATTTGGGAACGTCGCTGTGGCTCAGAGGCGCTTCGCCGAGCACGGAATCAAATTCCTGCCTTACCCCTTCGAGACAATCCGGACGCGAGCTCAAGAGATAAAGAAGCCACGATAGCGCATTCGAAGATGTTTCATGGCCGGCGACCAGAAGTTGCATGCTCTCACTCAGGATGAGCTTATCGCTCATGCCTTCGCCATCGCTGTAACGCGCATCCATCAAAGTCTGCAGCAGATCGTGGCCGGGCGATTCGTTGCGGCGCTTCTTGATGTATTCGAGCAGAATGGCGTCCGCGCGGGTTCGCATGTCTTCGTGCCTGCGCAGTTCGCCCGAGACGGCGAACCAGGGATTCAGATAGGGCTGAAGGGTTTGCCGAACAATGAATTCCTGGACGGTGCAGATGGTGTGGCTGACAAGATCGATGTCTTCCTCCCTCAACCGTGCGCCAAATAGCGATCGGGCGACCATCGCGAAGGTAATTTTCATCAGCTGGGGGTAGATATCAACAGGACCGCGACGGACCTGTCTGTCGAAATCCCGCAGCGACTCGGCAAGGGAGTCCTGCATGATTGAGGACAACGCATCGAGCTCCGTTCGATCGAAGCCTTTCTGGATCAGACGCCGCTGCGTGCGCCAGGCTTCTCCGTGGGTCGTGAGAAGACCTTTCCCCAGGAAGTGGCCCATCCGCTTTACTTGAATTTCGGATTTCTGGTAGTTCTCCGCATTGGTCTTTAACACGTGCTGAATGACAGCGGGATCGATCGTAACGATCGCGTCCTTGAGACCACCCAAGTAGAGCCGGAATGTGTCGCCGAAGATTTCGTTGTATCTGGACAAAACCTGCACGGGATTGCGGAACATTGCGCGAGAATCCGCAAAGCAGCGAAATCGGGAAACAACGGGGAGAGGCGTGGATGAGGTCATACCCAGCCGTCCTGATACTTGCTTCGAACCGCTGGCGATTTCATTTTCACTTGTAGAAAGTCGTAGCGGGGCCATAGGTAGAAAATAAAATGCTCAGAATCAGTTTTCGTTCCCTAGCTGCTTCAAGAGTATCAGATGATGCCGGACTGCCTGAGCCATGGTGGGATGCTGCCGATAAGGAACCCCAAACTCTTCCGCGGTCTCCTTCACAATCCTGGTCAGCGGAGCATAGTGGGTATGGCACACGAAAGGGCACAGATGGTGGACGATGTGATGGTTGAGCCCGCCAACGAGCCAACCGACGAGCGAATTTTCCGTCGCATAATCGGCCGTTGTCGCGAAGATGTGATACACGCCGTTGTCAAACTCACCGCGGTCCGTGGGAAAGTAGGTGCTGTCGACGGTGTGCGTCGTCTGGAATACAAGCGTTACGGCTAAACCGACGAACAAATGGACGAGGAGGAACGCCCCGGCGACCAGTAGAGGTGATTTCCCCAGCACCATCACCGGCAAGACAAGCATGTAAGTGAGGTAGAAGGCCTTGCCGGCAACGAGAATGGCATATTCGCGCAGAG
>Ga0307479_10001685_pt1 | contig 20225 bp, 18 predicted proteins | sample atmos_gasesECM4C_FD_203743 | JGI IMG/M metagenome (GOLD analysis project Ga0307479, IMG submission 203743) | Hardwood forest soil microbial communities from Morgan-Monroe State Forest, Indiana, United States - atmos_gasesECM4C_515 | ecosystem: Environmental > Terrestrial > Soil > Temperate...
TGAGGAGCGGCCGCGCGAACTCGCCCAGCCGCAGCGGCAGGACCATGAGCAGCATCCATCCCACCGCGCTCGCCGAGTTGAGGCGCTTGAACGAGACGTGGCCCAGCGGCTCGAGCAGGATTCCCCAGCGCACCGTGCGCACCAGATGGATGGCGAGCAGCACCGCCACGTAGGCCAGGACCCGCGCCGGGTCGGCGGCCGCCATGGCCGCGCCCACCGCGCGCACGTCGGTGTGCCGCAGCGAGAGCCAGATGAAGACGGCGCTCATCGCCAGCGAAAGAACGGTGCGCAGGACGACCTTGAGGCTCCGCATCGGGGTCCCGCGCGTAGCACGGCAGAGGGGGCGTGGTCTACTCGTCCTCTTCGTCGCGCGGCGCGGGCGGCGCCTCGGGCGCCTTCTCGCCGGGCACGCGGTAGGCGCCGGTGAACCAGCGCCCCAGATCGACCGCCCGGCAGCGAGGCGAGCAGAAGGGGTAGGAAGCGTTCTCTGCGCGCGGCTTGACCTCTGCGCGACAGGTGGGGCAGCGGGGCATTCTGGACATCTCTAAGGTCCTCCCCGCCGCGATTCAAGGGGGCGATTCCGGACATCCCAGGAGGAACGGCAATTGACCCGCTTGCCTTTCAAACTTATGAGGATAAGGAATGCCCCGCGAAGGCCACGACGAGCGCCTGGTTCTGGTCGTCGACGACGACCCGGACATCTTGCAGACGCTTGCCCTCTGCCTTTCGACCGAGGGCTACCGCGTGCAGATGGCCGCCAACGGCCAGGAGGCGCTGGCGCTGCTGGCGCGGGAAAAGCCCGACTGCGTGCTGCTCGATCTGATGATGCCGGTGATGGACGGCTGGCAGTTCGTCGCCGAGTTGGAGAAGCGCGGCTGGCGCAACCTTCCCCTCTTGATCCTGAGCGCGGACCGAGCGGTGCAGGCCCATGCGCTCAAGTTGCGCGCCGATGCTTTCTTGGCCAAGCCGTTCGATCTCGACGAGCTGCTGGTCAAGGTGTCGCAGCTCACGGGCGGACCGAACGGCCGCGGGCACCGGCAGGCGCGCACTGGCTGAGCAGCGGCGTGGTCCAGGGAAAGCTCAGCCACGACTCGCCGCCGCGCCCGTCGCGGATGACGATGTAGAAGGTCCCCGAGCCGCTGTTGGCCCGGATGCGCGCGATGCCGTCGGGAGGCGCCACGCCGTCGGCCGGCTCCAGCGCCGAGTCGCGGTCGAGGTCGGCGCCCGGCGTGGAGAAGAAGCTGTACTCCGGGTCCTCGGTGAGCGTGACCTTACGCCCTTGCAGGTCGGTGGTGGTGTACGTCTCGCGCGCGTCGGGCGCGAGCAGCGGGCGCAGCCCGATCTGCACCCCCAGCGGCAGGCACATCGACTGCCCGGGCGTCACCGTGCCCGCGTCGGCGCCCGCGAGCGTGAGATGGATTCCGGTCATGAGCGGGTTGTGATTCGGCGGCGTGCCGCGCGGGCTGTAGAGGAGATCCTTGGAGGCGTAGGCCGGGCCGTTGGGGTCGCCGTCGTCCACCGAGAACGAGAACTGCACGCGGATGCCCCCCAGGTCGCCCAGCTTGACGCCCGCCAATGCGGCCTGCACCAGCTGGAGCGGAACGCTGATGGTGGTGGCCGGGAATTCGTTCGTGCCCTGCCGCGACTGCGAGCCGGCGTAGCCGAACAGCGGCCCGTTGTCGCAGCGGTGCGAGTCGGTGGGCGCGCAGAGTTCCCACTTCATCAGCGCGAATCCGCCCGGACGCGCCGGGTCGACCGCCAGCACCCGGACGTGCACGTCGTCGACGCCGGTCTCGTCGAACTGCGCCTCGGGCGGCTCGGCCTGGACCGCGAGCACGCGCAGGTCGAGCACCTCGCTCGCCGACTGGAAGCTCGGCGTGCAGGCGGTCAGACCCATCATGATGATAATGATAATGAGAATCATTCTCAATATCATCAGAAGCTCCCCTTCAAGCCGAGGGTGGGCAGGAACGGAATTCCCTGGATGCTCCCCTGGTCGCGGTAGCGGTAATCGTAGACGTGGAACTCCTCGTTGAGGTGGTTGGTGATGTTCTGCACGTCCAGATAGAGGGCGAGCTTCCACCAGTCCCAGGTCCAGGTGTACTGCACCTGCCCGTCGAGCTGGAGGAAGAGCGGCTCGCGCGCATCGCCCACCTCGCCGCGCGTGGCCACGTAGCTGCCGCTGTCGGCGTCGAAGGTGGCGAAATCCACCGGCGCGAAGGGATTGCCGGAGACGACCCGGAAGCGGGTGGTGAAGAGCCACTGCGGCCGCGGCTTGTACCCGGCCACCAGGATGAAGATGTGCGTCTGGTCGAACTGGTAGGCGCGCCACTGGTCGCCGGGGTTGTTGAGCAGCTCGGATTTGGAGAGCGTGTACGCCAACCAACCGTAGAGCTGCGCGGTGATCTCGCGGCGGACCATCAGCTCGAGGCCGTAGGCGCGGCCGATGCCGTTGTTGAGGAAGCGCGGATTGTAGACGACGCCGGGGCGCACCTGCACCGGGTCGACGGGCACGATGAGCGAGCCGCGGCGGTTGTAGAAGACTTCCGCGCTCACGTCCCAGACGTCGCTGAAGCGCTTCTCCCAGCCGAGCCCGAACTGCGCCGCCCACTCCAGGCCGAGGTCGGGGTTGCCGAGGTCGGGGTCGATCTGCTGCGGGTTCTGCTCCAGGCTGAAGGGCTGGTGGTAGAGGCCGGTATAGGCCTTGAGCCGCTGGTCGTCGGTGAGCGCATAGCGCGCCCAGATGCGCGGGTCGATCGACCAGCGCGCGTGGTCGCGCCAGTGCACCTGGTCGGCGCGTACTCCCGGCGTGAGCTGCAGCCGGCCCAAAGTCATCGGCGCCTCCAGGTACTCGCCCCAGAACTGCGCCGGCAGCACGCGGCTGAATTTGAACTCCTCGAGGATGGGCACGCCCAGGGTGCGCGTCTGCGCCGCCAGGTTGAGGTCCGCGCTGTAGGTCTCGCGATGGAATTCGATGTCGGTGCCGGCGCGCAATTCCAGCCAGGTGCGCCAGCGCCAGCGCGCCTCCGAGCGCAGCTCGCCGGTGAGGTCGACGAGGTCGGCGGTGTTGGACTGCGACCCGGTGGTGCCGCCCGCTCCCACGCCCGAAGTGTCGAAGGAGATCTTGGTCCAGCCCAGCGCCGGCGAGAGCGAAAGCGTGAGCTCGGAAGAGACCGAATGCTTGTACTCGGCGATCAGCCGGTGGAATCCATCGTGCAGCGAGAACGACACCGGCAAGGTCCGCGTCCCGCCCGACTGCGCCACTTCCCCTCGGTCGTCGCTGCCGAAGAACAAGAGCCCCAGCTCGTCGCCGTTCTCGAACCGGTGATCGACGCGCGACTGGTAGTCCCAGTAGATGGGCAGGATGGTGGTCACGCCGTTGTCGGAGTTGCTGCTGGTGCGCGAGCGGATGAGCGGCGTGAGCCAGAAGTCGAGGTCGCTGCGGCGGGCGGCGGCGGCGAACTGCGTCTTGGAGTCGATGGGCCCCTCGAGGAACCCGACCGATTCGTACAACCCCAGCGCCGCCGCGCCGTGGAGCGCCTGCGCGTCGCCCTTGCGCGTGCCCACGTCGATGGCCCCTACTAGATTTCGGCCGTAGGAGGCGCCGTAGCCGCCGGGATAGAAGTCGATGCGGTCGAGCAGCTCCTCGTTGATCACCGAGGGGCCGCCGAAGAAGTGGTAGAGCAGCGGGATGCGGTGGCCGTCGAAGTAGATGCCGGTGTCGGCCGGCGCCGACCCGCGCACGATCAGCGCCCCGCTCAAGAACGGCGCGCGCGCCAGGCCGGGCAGGTTCTGGATGGCGCGGATGGGGTCGTTGAGCGAACCGGGGACGTTGATCAGCTCGTCGTGCGTGAGCGTGCGGCGCGTCGGCGCGTCCTGCGGCTTCTCGCCGGGGACGGTGGCCTGCAAGTCGCCGACGGCGGTGCGGTGCAGCCAGATGCGGTGCGCCTCCACCGTCTCGTCGGCGGCCACCTTGACGACGAGCTCGCGGTCCTCGAAGCCTGGCGCGGCGAAGGTGAGCTTGCGCTCGCCGGCGCTGCACTTCAGCTGGTAGCGACCCTGCGCGTCGGTGGCGGTCTGCGCGCCGGTGTCGTCGGTGACTTCCGCGCCCGCGACCGGACGGCGATTGCCGGCCTCGACCACTTCGCCCTTGACGATTCCGCTCTCGACTTGCGGCTGCGGCGCGGCCTTCTTCTCGATCACGAAATGGTAGACGTAGCGGATGCGCACCGGCGCGGGCTTTCCGTCCAGCTCGGCCGGCGAGAAGCGGAAGCGGCGGATGGCCGCCACCGCCGCTGCGTCGAAGTCGGGCGCCACCGGCTTCTCGACGATCACGCCGGTGACCGCGCCGTTGGCGTCGATGTCCACCGTGCAGGCCACGTCCGCCGTCTCGCCTCGCGCGAGGCGCTCGGGCGGATAGTCGGCGGGCGGCGCCTCGAGGAGCTGCGGGAGCTTGGTCAGCTGAGGAGCCGAAGGCGGCGGCTGCGGCGGAGGCTCGCGCACGTTCTCGCCGATGGCGAGCATGAAGAGCAGCGCGAGGGTCATGCCGGCGAGACGCGAAAGACAGGAAAGTGCGGCCGCAGCGCCGCCTCGGCTCGATCGGCCATGGCGTCGCCGAACGCGACGATGACGGCGCAGTCGCCCCCGCCGGCGCCGCTGGGCTTGGCGGCCGCTCCCGCACCGGCCGCGAGCTCCCCGATGCGCGCCAGCTCCGGCGTGACGACTCCGATCTGTTCCATCGCCACAGCGCCCCTGCGGACACAGTCCAGCGCGGCCGGGCGATCGTCTCTCTCGAGCGCCCGGATCAGGTCCTCGCACGCCAGACCAATCGGTGTCATGCGCACGGAGTCCCTTCGCACCGACGCGATCAGCGCGCGCGTGTCGGCCGACTTGCCTGTGAACGCAAGCAGCAGGCGCAAATCGCCGGTCACCCGCACGCGCCGGACCGCCAGCGACGGCGGCTTCGATCGGACTTCGAGGACTCCTCCGAGCGCGCAGGCGGCCACATCCGCGCCGCTGCCCTGCCCGCCCTGCTCGGCCCGATGCGCCTCGGCGGCGATGCGCATCACCTCCTCGTCGCTCGCGTGCGGCCGCGCGGCGCGAACGGCCAGGACGCAGGCCCCGGCGCTGCCGCCGAGGCCGACCTTCGCGCCGCCGAGCGTGAAGTCGTCTTCGAAGACCAGGCGCAGATCGCGCCCGCCCGCCAGCGTGAACGCGCGCGCCGCGAATCGCAGCTGCTCCGGAGGCGGCGCGGGAGGTTTCCATTCTGCGCCGGAGGGCTGGTGGATCAGCTGCACGCCGTCCGCGGGCTGGACCGAAGCGTGGATCCGAAGGTCCACGCCGACGACCAGCGCCGGCCACCCCTCGAGCACCGCGTACTCGCCCGCGAGGAAGACCTTGCCCGGCGCTGAGATGCGCTCGCCCATCAGAATGGAACGACCAGCCGCGCCCCTCCGGCCGGCGCGCACACCAGCACGTCCTTTACCCCGGCCAGCGCGCGCAGCCGCGTTTCGACTTGTTTCGCGTCGGCCGGCGCGCAGATGGCGACCACGTGCGGCCCCGCGTCGATGGTGGCCCAGGCATTGATTCCCGACTCTCGCAGGTCTTGTAGTTTTCTCAGGCACGCGACGGTGGCCGGCTCCCAGTAGAGCAGCGGCGGGTCGGCGGCGAGGGCATCGGCGTGCATGCGCAGCGCGTTCTTCTCCGCCAGCGCGCCCAGGCCGGTCAGGTCGCGCTCGCGCAAGAGGCGGAGCGCCTCGGGCAGATCGCGGCGGCACTGCTCGATGAACGCCGCGTGATACGGCGAGGTGTCGCGCGTCGAGCGCATGCCGTCGCGCGAGCCGGTCAGTTTCGGTCCTGCCGCGCAGACGGCGACGCAGAAGCGCAAGTCCCAGTGGTCGGCCGCGAACACCTGCCGCGCGCTCTCGCCCTCCCACACCGCCCAGCCTCCGGGGACGCTGCGCGACGCCGAGCCGCTGCCGAGCCGCGCCAGCGCCGACAGCTCGTCGGTCGATCGCTTCTGTCCTGCCGCCGCGCACGCCGCCACCGCCAGCGCCGCGAAGCCGCTCGCGCTCGAGGCCAGCCCGGCCGCGGTGGGGAAGTCGTTGCGCGAGACCACCCGCGCCCGCTCGGCGATTCCCGCGGCGTCGAGCAGCGCGCGGACCCGCGACGGATCTTGCGGCTCGCCGTCCAGCTCGAAGAAATCCTGCGGGCCGCCCAGCTGGACGGCGGTGACCGTGCGCAGCTTGTCGAGGGCGATGCTGAGCGATGCGGCCTGCGGAAGGAGGAGCGCGTCGTCGCGCTTTCCCCAGTACTTGACCAGCGCGATGTTGGCGTGCGCGACGGCGGTGGCTTTGCTCACGAGCCGACTTGTACCGCGAACCCGCCCGTCGTCGATGCGATCTCGCGCGCGTGCGCCTCGTCGCGGCCGAGCCCGATGGCCGCGCCGCCCCCGCCGGCGCCGGTGAGCTTGGCTCCCAGCGCGCCCGCCGACTTGAGCGCCGCGACCGCCGTCTCCAGCTCCGGACACGACACGCCCAGCTCGCGCAGATGGCCGTGCGCCTCGTCCATCAGCGGCCCCAGGCCCACGAGCGAGCGTCCCTCGCGCGCCAGCTCGCCGAGGCGCGCCAGCAGCTGGTCGACCCGCGGGTCGGTCTTGCGGCGCTCGGCGAGCGGCAGCACGGTGCTGCGCGTGCCGCGAGCGATGCCGGTCAAGAGAACGCAGAGCCACAGGCTCCCTTCCACGCGCTCGACCGCGCCGCGCTGGAAGTAGATCAGGCCGCCGTGCGCGCTGGCCGCCGGATCGACTCCCGAGGGCCGCCCGTGCAGCACCCGCTCCAGCCGCATCGCCAGCGCAGCCGCCTCGGGCGCAGTGCTCTCCGGCCGCAACGCGCGCGCCAGCGCCACCCCCAGCGCAGCCGAGGAGCCGAGCCCGCTTCCGAGCGGAATCTCGCTCCGCACGCGAGCGGTGAAGCCGCCGGCCCAGCCGGCCTCGCTCGCCATCTCCACGGCGGCGTCCAGCACCTCCGCCGGCGTCTCGATGCCCGGCAGCTCGATGCGCGGCTCGGCGGCCGGCACCAGCTCCACCGTGACGAATCGCGAGATGGCGCCCGCCAGCGCCGGATGTCCGTACACCACCGCGTGCTCGCCGAGGAGCAACACCTTGCCGGGCGCCCGGGCCACCGTCATTCGGCGAGCCCTTCGATCCAGCTCTTGAGAGGCTCGAGCAAGACCGGCCGCGACGCGCGCAGCGACACCAGATTGCGCGCTCCGCAGAGGAGAAATGCCGCCCGCAGCGACTCGAGGCAGCCGCGCAGCTTGGCGCGCGCCGCCTCGACGCCGCCCTGCTGGTGCGCCCGCACCATCGGCAGCGCGAACCCGGCCACGTCGGCGCCCAGGACGAGCGCACGGGCCGCGTCGAGGCCGGAGCGGACGCCTCCCGAGGCGACCAGCTGAATTTGCGGCGCCGCCGCCCGCGCCGCCGCCACGCAGGCCGCGGTGGGAATGCCCCAGTCGCTGAGCAGCTCGCCCAGCTCGCGCGCCTGCTCGGTCTTGGCCCGCATCTGCTCGACGCGCGGCCAGGAGGTGCCTCCCACGCCGCTCACGTCCACCGCCCGCACGCCGCGCTCCCACAGCTCGCGCACCCCTTGCGGCCCGATGCCGCAGCCGGTCTCCTTCACCAGCACCCGCTGCGCGCCCACCAAGCTCACCAGCGCGCCGATGGCGTCCAGCCCTCCGCGAAAGTCGCGGTCGCCACCGTCCTGCACCAGCTCCTGCGCGGGGTTGAGATGGATGCAGATTCCGTCGGCGCCGAGCAGCTCGATGAGCTTGAGCGCCGCGCCCGGCCCGCGCTGGGCCAGCTGAGCCGCGCCTAGGTTGGCGAGGAGCAGCGGCGGCCGCGACGGCTTGACCGCGAACGTGGGCAAGAGCTCCGGCTGATCGAGGAGGATGCGCATCGACCCCACGCCGAAGGCGACGCCCATCTCCTGCGCCAGCGCAGCCAGGTCGCGGTTGATCTGCCCGGCCCGCTCCGTCCCGCCGGTCATGCCCACCACCATCAAGGGCGCCTTCAGGCTCTTGCCGCACAGCTCTGCGGAGAGGTCGATCTCCTCCAGCGCAAGCTCTGGCAGCGCGCGGTGCACGAGGCGCACGCAGCTCAAGAGCGAGTCCGCGCCTTGCGGCTCGACTTCGTCGCGCTGGACGAGATCGAGATGCTGCGACTTGCGTTGTGGCAGGTCATCATGCACCGTCCGCGCTCCGGTCTCCCCCCGCCCCAGAAAAAAAAATAATTTTTTTTTGCGGGGGGTCGGGAAAGCAGTCCCCCCCGGGGTGTATCAAAATGGGCGGCACGGCGCATGCATTAAGGCCCCGCAGCAACGTCGAAGGGTCTCGAAATGGCCGTCTTTCGCGATGAGTCGGGAAGGCGCGGGCGCGCGGTGCGCTTCGCGTCGGTGCTGGGGGCCGCCGCGGCGGTGGCGGCGCTGGGGGTGTTTCTCGTCTCCATCTTCCCCGCGCCGTGGTCGAGCGCGAGCCAGCAGCCCGAGCCTGCGCCGGCGGGGAAGCTCCCGCCCGGCCATCCGCTCGAGAGCAGGGCGCGCGAGCGCGAGTACCGCAAGGAAGAGTCGCGGCTGCGCGCGCTCCTCAACCAGGCGCAGGCAGCTCAGCGGCGGCGCAAACCCGGCGATGCGCGCGAGCCGGTGCTCGCCGGCTTCGCGGTGAACTGGGACGAGCAGAGCCTGGTCTCGCTGCAAGCGCACGCCGACCAGCTCACGCACCTGATGCCGGAGTGGATCCGCCTGGGCAAAGGCGGGAGCTTCCTGGTCGAGGAGGACCCGCGCGTCACGCAGGCGGCGGCGCGGCTGGAGCTCACTCCCACCGTCTCCAACTACGCGGACGGCGAGTTCAAGACGTCGCTGCTCCGGCCGCTCCTCGCCACGCCGGGCGCGCGGCGCGACGCGGCCCAGCGGCTGTCGCGGCTGTGCGAGGAGCGCGGCTTCGCGGGAGTCAATCTCGACTTCGAGAACCTGGACCCGCAGCTCTGGCAAGAGCTCGCCGGATTGGTCGAGTCGGCATGGGCAGAGCTGCACCCGCGCGGGTTCTTGCTCAGCATCGACGTGCCGGCGGAGCTCAAGGGCGTTCCGGTCGAGCGGCTGGCGGCCGCGAGCGACTTCCTGGTGGTGATGGCCTACGACCAGCACGCCTCCAGCGACGACCCCGGCCCCATCGCCACGCCGGCGTACGCCGCGGCCAGCGTCGCCGCGTATTTGCGGCGCGCGCCGGCCGACAAGATCGTCGTCGCGCTCGGCGCCTATGGCTACGACTGGCCGGTCGACTCCGACGGCGACACGGCGCGGCCGGCCGAAGAGCTGAGCTTTGGCCAAGCGCTCGCGCTCGCGCGCGAGAACGAAGTCCCGGTCGAGTGGGACGCCGAAGCCAGGAGCAGCTTCTTCGAGTACGACGACGACTCCACGCACGAGAAGCATGAAGTGCGCTTCCTCGACGCGCCGGCCATGGCGGCCCAGCTCGAGGCGCTGCAGCCGCTGCACCTGCGCGGTGTGGCCATCTGGCGGCTGGGGGCCGAGGACCCCAAGGTCTTCGACCTCTTCTCCAAGGCGCCCGAGCAGCGCCGCTTCGATGAAGAGCAGGCACGCCGCAGCCTGGACGGCGTGATCACCGCCCACGATCCCGACGACGTCGCGCAGCTGGGCGAGGGCGAGCTGTTCACGCTCAAGGCGCGGCCGCAGTCGGGGCGGCGCACCGTCGCCTGGGACGCGCAGGGCCACGTGGCCCGCGTCGATTACAACGAGTACCCCTCGGGCTGGATCCTCGAGCGGCAGGGCGCGCACCCCAAGGGCAAGGTGCTCTTCACCTTCGACGACGGGCCCGACGCGAAGTGGACGCCGAAGATCCTCGACCTGCTCGACTCGCGCGGCGTGAAGGCGGCGTTCTTCCTCATCGGCGAGAACGCGCAGGCGAGGCCCGATCTGGTGCAGCGCGAGTTCGCCGAGGGGCACACCATCGGCAACCACACCTTCACGCATCCGGACCTGGCGCGCGTCTCGGCGCTGCGTATGGAGGTGGAGCTCAACGTCAACGAGCGGCTCCTGGAGTGGATCACCGGGCGGCAGCCTCGGTTGTTCCGGCCGCCCTACCACTCCGACGAGGCGCTCGACGAAGCGCAGAACGCGCAGGTGATCGGACGGGCCGCCGGGCTCGGCTACCTCACGCTCGGGCAGGACATCGACCCAGAGGATTTCGCCGAGCGCGATCCGCAGATCATCGCCCAGCGCGTGCTCTCGCAGGTGGACAAGGGCTCGGTGATCCTGCTGCACGACGGCGGCGGCGATCGATCGGCCACGCTGGCCGCGCTGCCCATCATCCTCGACGGACTCGCGGCCCGCGGCATCGCGGTGGCCACGCCGGAGGAGATGACCGGCCTCGCGCGCGACCAGCTGCTCCCCCCGGCGCCGCGCGCACCGGCCTCGGCGCTGCTGTCGGGAGCGGACAGCTTGGTCTTCGTCCTGCTGCGCGCCGCCGGCTCGGCGCTGGGGCCTCTGTTCGCGCTCGCCATCGCGCTGCTCAGCCTGCGCGCCGTGCTGCTGGCCATCCTCGCGCCGCTGCAAGCGCGGCGCACGCGAAGGGCCGGGCCGCGACCGCCGCCGCCGGGACTGACGGTCAGCGTGGTGGTGCCGGCGTACAACGAAGAATCCGTGATCGCGAGGACCGTCGAGTCGCTGCTCGCGCAGGAGCCGCCGGTGGCCGAGGTGGTCTGCGTCGACGACGGTTCCAAAGACCGTACGCTCGCGGTGCTGCACGAGAAGTTCGACGGCAATCCGCGCGTGCGCATCTTCGGCAAGCCGAACGGCGGCAAGGCCAGCGCGCTCAATCTCGGATTCGCCGAGGCGCGCGGCGAGGTGGTGGTCGCGCTCGACAGCGACACCATCTTCACCGAGAGCACGGTGGCGCACCTGACGGCGCCGTTCGCGGACGGGCGCGTGGGCGCGGTCGCCGGCAATGCCAAGGTCGGCAATCGCGTCAACCGCCTCACGCGCTGGCAAGCGCTGGAGTACGTGACGGCGCAAAATCTGGAGCGGCGCGCGTGGGACCTGGCGGCGGCGGTGCCGGTCGTTCCCGGCGCGGTGGGCGCTTGGCGCCGGCAGGCCGTGCTGGAGGCGGGCGGGTTCCACGAGGACACCCTCGCCGAGGACACCGACCTCACGCTGCGCCTCGTCGCCGCGGGCTTCCGCGTCGTCTACGCCGAGCACGCGCTGGCATACACCGAGGCGCCGGAGACGGTGCGCGCACTGCTCAAGCAGCGCTTTCGCTGGACCTACGGCGTGCTGCAGGCCTGCTGGAAGCACAAGTCGCGCCTCTTCCGGCCCGGCGGCGGCGTGCTCGGCTGGGTGATCCTGCCGGCGTTCGCCGTCTACCAGTTCCTGGTTCCGCTGGTCGCGCCGGTGGTCGATTTGCTGCTGGTGCTGTCTCTTGTGCGCGGCCAGGCGCTGGCCACCGCGGGCTACTACTTGCTCTTCTTCGCGCTCGATCTGGTGCTCTCGGCTGTGGCGGTGCTGCTCGAAGGAGAAGACCTCGCGCTCCTGGCCGGCCTCTTCGTGCAGCGCATTCTCTACCGGCAGCTGCTCTGGGTCGCGCTCGCCCGCTCGCTCTGGAACGCCGTCGCCGGCCTCGCCGTCGGATGGGGAAAACTGCAACGCACCGGCACGGTGCAGATCGGAGCATCGCCGCCGCGTTAGAATGCAGCCGTGCGGATTGCGCTGGCGCAGATCGACACCACCGTGGGCGCGTTCGGGGCCAACGCCGAGCGCATCGTCGCGCGCGCGCGGGAGGCAGCCGACCAGCGCGCCGACCTGGTCCTCTTTCCCGAGCTCGCGCTCTCGGGCTATCCGCCCAAGGACCTCCTCGGGCTGCAGGAGTTCGTCGATCGCTGCAAGTCCGCGCTGGCGATGCTGGCCAAGGATCTCGTCTTCGAAAAAGTGAGCGCGCTGGTGGGATTTCCCGAGGGCCATGCCGGCCCCGGCGCGGGCCTCTACAACGCCGCCGCGCTCCTCCACGGAGGCGCGATCCAGGGCATCGCGCGCAAGTCGCTCCTGCCCACCTACGACGTCTTCGACGAGGGCCGCTACTTCGACCCCGCGCCCGAGCCGATGCTGTTCGAGATCGCGGGCGTGCGCGTGGGCGTCAGCATCTGCGAGGATCTCTGGAACGACAAGCAGTTCTGGCGGCAGCCGCGCTACCTGCGCGACCCCATCGAGGAGCTGGCGACCCGAGGCGCCGAGGCCATCGTCAACATCTCCGCCTCGCCGTACGCCACCGGCAAGCCGGAGATCCGCCGCAAGATGGTGGCGGCGGCCGCGCGCCGGCACGGCCTGCCCATCGCGCTCTGCAACCTGGTTGGCGGCAACGATTCGCTCATCTTCGACGGGCGCTCCTTCGTGGTCGATGCCGCAGGAGAGCCGCAGCGCGAGGCGGCCGCGTTCCGCGAGGACCTGATCGTCGAGGAGATCGCGCCGCAGAGGCGCACCCCGCGCGCCGCAAAGGCCACCGAAGGCGCGCAGGTCATCGGCGATCAGACGGCCGAGGCGTCGCCCACGGCGCTGGCGGTGGTGGCCGCCTTCGAGGCCGACCTCAGCGATCGGACCTGCCGCGATCTGGCCGACGCGCTCACGCTCGGCATCCGCGACTACACGCTCAAGACCGGATTCAAGAGCGCGGTGCTGGGCCTCTCGGGCGGCATCGACTCGGCGCTCACGGCGGCGCTGGCGGCACGGGCGCTCGGACCACAGAACGTCACTTGCATCGCCATGCCCTCGCGCTTCACGGCCAGCATGAGCAACGAGGACGCCGAGCTGCTCGCGCGCCGCCTGGGCACGAGGTTCGAGCGCGTCGAGATCGAGCCCCTCTTCCAGAGCTACCTGGCCGCGCTCGCGCCGCTCTTCGCCGGCAAGAAGCCGGACGTGACCGAGGAGAATCTGCAAGCGCGCATCCGCGGCATGCTCCTGATGGCCTTCTCCAACAAGACTGGCGCGCTGCTCCTCTCCACCGGAAACAAGAGCGAGCTGGCCACCGGCTTCTGCACGCTCTATGGCGACATGGCGGGCGGGCTGGCGGCCATCGGCGACCTGTCCAAGACCGCCGTCTACGCGCTCGCGCGCTGGTTCAACCGGCAGGGCCCCGAGCTCATCCCCGAGCGCATCCTCACCCGTCCGCCCACCGCGGAGTTGCGCGAGAACCAGACCGACCAGGACACGCTGCCGCCCTACGACGACCTCGACCGCGTGCTGCGCGGGCACGTCGAGGAGCACCTCGGCGCGCAGGCGTTGAAGGAGCGCGGCCTCGAAGACGAGCTGGTGCGGCGCGTGCTGCGGCTGGTGGTGCAGAGCGAGTACAAGCGGCGCCAGGCGGCGCCGGTGCTGCGGGTCACCGCGCGCGCGTTCGGCGAGGGCTGGCGGTTCCCCATCGCGCACGGATACCGGCATTGAGGGTGGCCATCGCGGGGGCGGGACGCGGCATCGGCGCGGCCTGCGCGAGGGAGCTGCAGCATTCGGCGGAGCTGCTCCTCTGCTCGCGGACGGCGGCCGAGGTCGAACAGGTCGCGCGGGAGACTGGCGCACGGGCCGTGGTCGCCGATCTGTCGACCGATGCCGGAGCCGAAGCCTTCGCCGCCGCGGCCGGAGCAGTGGACCTGGCCATCGTCTGCGTGGGCAGCGCCCACCGGGCGATCACGCTGCAAGAAGCCTCGGCCGAGCTGCTGAAAAATAATTTTTTTTTCAATGCGGTGGCGCCGGCGCTGGCCGGGGGGGCGCTCTTGCGCCACGGAGCGAAGCACCTTCTCTTCCTCAGCAGCCTGGCCACGCGCCGGACGCCGATGGCCGGCGCGGGTCCCTACACCGCCGCCAAGGCCGCGCTGGAGAGCATGGTCCGCGCGTTCGCCGAGGAGTGCTGGCCGAAGGCGCGCGCCAACGCCCTCTGCCTGGGCCCCATGCGGGGCCGGATGCACGAAGAGGCAGGGACGCCGAAGGAGTGGATCGAGCAGTTCCCCAAGCCGGAACAGATCGCGCCGCTCGTGATCCGGGCCGCGGCGCTGCCGGGCACCGGCCGCATCCTCGACATCGAGGCGCTCGAGCACGACCGGGACGCCGCCCTGGCGGGCGACGGCCACCTGGCCGAAGCCGAGCCGTTCACCGAGCCTCTCTGGGAAGCGGAGCCCGGCCGCCGGCCATCGCCGCACGTCCGCGCCGCACTGCGCGCCACTGCATCCGAGCTGCACCGCTATCCGCGCGGCGCCGGCGAGCTGGCCGCGCGCATCGCCGCGCTCCACGGAGTGCCCGAGAGCTGCGTCGCCCTTTCCGGAGGCGGCGCGACCGAGCTTCTCGAGCGCTGCTTGCGCGTCTACTGCGGCCGTGGCGACGAAGTGGCGAGCCCCTTCCCCACCTTCGAAGTCCTCTCCGCGCTCTGCTCGCGCGAAGGCGTACGCCACCGCGCCGTCCCCGCGCCGCGAACGCCCGACGGACTCTTCCGAGATCATGCCGCCGCGCCGTTGCTCGCGGCCCTGGGGCCCCGCACGCGGCTGCTCTACGTGGCGAGCCCCGACAACCCCACCGGCGCCCTCTTGCCGCCGTGCGAGCGCGAGCAGCTGCAGCAGAGCGGCGTTCCGCTCCTGCTCGACGAGGCCTGGTCCTTCGACGCGCCGGCGCCTTCGGGCGAGGAGCCGCGCGCCGTCCGCCTGCGCTCGCTGAGCAAGCTGCCGGGACTGGCTGCGCTGCGCGTCGCTTACGCGCTCGGGCCGCCCGAGGAGATTGCGCTATTGCGCAAGCTCGAGCTGCCGTTTCCTCTCGGCGCGCCGCAGATCGCCGCCGCCCACGCCGTGCTCGACGAACCGGAGCGCGCCCGCAAGACGGCGCTGCTCCTGCTCCGCGAGCGTGAGCGGCTGGCGGCCGGCTTTCGCGAGCTGGGCCTGCAGGTCTCGCAGAGCCCGGCGCCGATCCTGCTCTTGCGCGCGGCCGACGCGGGCTCGAAGGGCCGCCTGCTCTTCGGCCTGCAGGTCGCCGGCACGCCCGTCCAGGAAGCGCACTGGGACCCGCGGACGCTGGTCCTGGCCATGGCCCGCCGCGCCGCCAACGACCGCGCGCTCTCGGCCGCTCGACGAGCCCTGAAGTGAATTGTCCGGCCCATCGAGCGGTCCAATGCCCAGAGGAGATCCCCATGCGTCGCTTTGGGAACATCCTGATCCTGGCGCTCGCCGCCGCTCTGGGCGGATGCCTCTACGAGGGCGGATACGTTCGCGACGAGCCGCAGGCCTACGTGCCTGCGCCGCCGCCGCCCGCCTCCGACGCCGCCGCTCCGGCTCCCGGCTACCAGGCCGAAGGCCAGGTCCCGCCCGCCGGCGCCGACGTGCCCAGCGACGACGTCTTCTACAATCAGCTCTCGCCCTACGGCACCTGGACCTTCGTGGAGCCGTACGGCCGCGTCTGGATTCCCGCGGTGGGCTACGGCTGGCGGCCTTATTACTACGGCCAGTGGGTGCTCACCGACTGGGGCTGGACCTGGGCCTCCGACGATCCCTGGGGCTGGGCCGCCTACCACTACGGCCGATGGAACTTTGGCATCGGCGTCGGCTGGTATTGGATCCCAGGCCTGGTGTGGGGTCCGGCCTGGGTGAGCTGGAGATATGGCGGAGGCTACGCGGCGTGGTGTCCGCTCGGCCCGCGCGGTGTCTACTTCGGATACCGGCACCCCGCGTGGGTGGCGGTTTCCGAGCAGCACTTCACGCAGCCCATCGCACGCGCGGCGGTGCCCATGCAGGCCACCGCGGGGGTGGTGACCTCGGCGCAGCCGCTGGGCGGACCGCACGCAGCCGTGGCACGCGGCGGATCGTTCGGGCCGCCGGTGGGCGCGATCGCCAAGGCCACGGGCCAGCCCATCCGGCCGGTCGCCGCGGGCGCGGTGGTGGCACGGAGCACCCGAGCGCCGGCGGTTTCGTCGCCGCAGGTGCGGACGGCGAGCAATCCTGCCATGCGCTCGCCCATGCAGCCGCGCGCTCGCACTGACGTCGGCCGGACGCCGCCACCCGCGCGGCCCGGCGGCAGCTATGGCGCTCCCGCGGCTCGCCCTTCGAGCGGACCCCGCGCAGGCGGGTGGCGCTCGCCTTGGGGCGGCGGCCGCGGCGGCGCGCGCGCTGCGCCGTCGGGCGGCGGCGGCAGCCATGCTGCGCCCTCGAGCGGCGGCGGCCGGTCCAGCGGCGGCGGGCACTCGAGCGGCGGCGGCGGCGGGCACGGCGGCGGCAAATCGCGGTAACCTGCGTCGATGGCGACCTTGCCCCGGTTGCGCCGCGGCCGCGTGCTGCAGGCCACCTTCGGCTGCAATCCAAACTCCAGCTCCCTGGGCGTGGACGTCACCTTCCTCCTCTTCGGCGCCATGCTCGCCAGCGCCCTGGCGGTGGTCCTGGGCGCGCTCTTGCGCAGGGACACCGCGCGGTGAAAGTCGCGCGGCTCCGCGCCGAGCGCTTCGGCGGCATCGTCGAGCTGTCGAGCCCGCGCGCGCTCCTGCACGTGGACAAGCAGATGATGCGCGAGCTCGGCGAGTCGCGCTCGCCGCTCTGGGAGCTGCCCGAAGAGGGTCCGCTGAGCGCGCCGCGCGAAGTGCACGTGGTCCTCTCCCGCCGCTGCGCCGCCGGCTGCCGCGGCTGCTACGTCGACGCCACCCCGCAAGGCGCCGCGCTCCCCTTCGAGGACGCCTGCCGCATCCTCGACGAGCTGGCCGCCATGCGCGTCTTCCACGTCGCGCTCGGCGGCGGCGAGGCGCTGGAGCTGGATTACCTCTTCGCGGTGGCCGAGCACGCGCGCGCCGTCGGCATCACTCCCAATCTCACCACCAGCGGGCTGGGCCTCGACGAGACTGCCGCCGGCCGCTGCCGGGTCTTCGGGCAGATCAACGTCAGCGTCGACGGCGTCGGCGCGGCCTACGCCCAGGCGCGCGGCTTCGACGGCTTCCGCCACGCCGAGCGCGCCCTGCGGCTCTTGCGCGCGGTGAAAAAGGAAGTTGGTATCAATTGCGTCGTGTCGCGCAGCTCGTTCCCCCACGTGCCCGAGGTGGCGCGGCTGGTGCGGCGGCTGAAGCTCAACGAGCTGGAGCTGCTGCGCTTCAAGCCGGTGGGCCGCGGCGCCTCGCTGCAAGAGGAGCTGACACCGCAGCAGTCGCGCGAGCTGTACCCCATGGCGCGCGGCTTGATCTGGAAGCACCGCATCCGCGTCAAGCTCGACTGCTCGTTCGCGCCGATGGTCTTCTGGCACCGGCCGTCCAGAGCGGCGGCCGCCTTCTTCGGCGTGCAGGGCTGCGTCGGCGGCGACGTGCTCGCCGCGGTCCAGCCCGAAGGCGCCTTCACCGGCTGCTCCTTCACCGCGCAGGCCGCGGCCGACGCGCGCGTCCCCGGCGCGATGCAGGCCGCGTGGCCCTCGGGCTTCGGCGAGTTCCGCGACTTCGTCGAGAGCGCCCCCGAGCCGTGCGCCTCCTGCGAATACTTGCAGCTCTGCCGCGGCGGCTGCCGCGCCGTCTCGGCCGCGCACGGCGCGTTCATGGCCCCCGACCCCGGCTGTCCCCGGGTGCAGGAATTCCGCCGCGCCCGCTCGCTGCCCATCGTATGAGCGACCGCACGCTGCTCATCCTGCATGCCGTGCTTGGATTCACCGCGGTGATGGCCGGCACCCACCACGCCGCGCACGCCGTGCTCGCCGCGCTCGACCGGCCGCAGGCGCGGGCGCTGCGACGCTTCGGCTGGATCGCTCCCGCGGCGGTGATCGCCCAGGCCGCCTGCGGGCTGGCGCTCTATCCCGCCTACCGCGTCCGGGTGCGCGCCGCCGATCAGAGCGCGCCGGTGGTGGTGCAGCTCTTCGATCTCAAGGAGCACCTCGCCGCCCTCGCGCTGGTGCTGGTGATCGGCGCCGCGCTGGCCGGCCGCGCGGAAGATGCGGGCAAGCAGACGCGCTGGCCGGTGGCGGCGCTCTCCTGCACCGGCGCGCTCTTCCTCTGGGTGGCGACGGTGGTCGGCCTCTACGTGACGGCGCGGCACTCCGTATGAATCAAGAGCGGCACGCGCGCGCGGCGCTGTGGGGAGTGGCGGCGTTCGCGGTCGGGTACCTCCTGCCCGGCACGCTGCAGCTCCCGGTGCTGCTCTACGATCCGGCCCGCCACGCGGCGTTCATCGGCCGCGCGCCGGCCGGCGTGCAAATGCGCTACTACGGCGACCTGCTCGTCGCCGGCGCGGCGTCGCTCGCCGCCGCGGCGCTGGCCTGGAAGCTCCAGCCCCGGCGCCCGCCTCTGGGCATCGCCGCCGCGACCGCTCTGTCCTTGGTCGCGCTCGACACGCTCTACTACCTATCGCGGCTCCTCGTCGCGTTGTAAGGGTCGAAGATGCGTCTGCCTTGCGCCGCGCTGCTCTTGCTCGCTGCCTGCGGCGACGTGATCACCTGCGACACCCAGACCGCGGACGTGGGCCTGATCTGCCTCCCCCCCGCCCTCGCGCCGGACATCTCGTCGGTGATCGAGCTGCGCGAGCTGTGCGGCCGCGGCTGCTCGCACACGCCCTCCTGCACCGCCCTCTTCCGCGGCGGCCAGGTGGTGCTCGACGTGAGCCAGGACGTGTGCACCGACACGCAGACCGCCTCCTGCATCGACCTCGGCTGCCAACAGCGCGTGATGCGCTGCGCGCTGCCGGCGCTCACCACCGGCGTCTACACGCTGCAGGCGCCGGGCCTGCCGGCCCAGCTGCTCCACGTCCAGAGCGGCGGCCAGTCGACCTGCCTGCTCACCGGCGCCGACGGCGGGGTTCAGTAGCGACGAGCAGAAGAGTTCCGGCAGCCTTGCGGCCGTGGTAGAAGCGCGCCGTGTCCGTGTTTCTGAGCGTGGCGCCGCCCGACGGCTTCACCAGATGGGGCGACGCGGAGTGGGAGCGCTGGCTGCGCGATCATCCGTGGGAGCAGGCCGAGCGCGTCTGCTCGCGCGGCGATTGGGCCATCTTCCTCTACCAGATCCGCCAGCACTGCCCGAAGGGCAAGAAGGGCATCGAGCCGCTCATCGAGCAATTGATCAACGAGCGGCCCTTGACCGCGCAGGACGCCGAAGACCTGCGCGACTCGCTCGACGTGGCGCGCGACGAGCTGGATGCCAAGCCCGCCGACGCGATGAAGCAGGGCAACAGCGTCTTCGCCAGCGCCGAGGACCTGGAAGCGATGATCGCCGCCGCGCGCACGCGGCTGGGCAAGGAGCCGTCGCTGGGCGACGTCTGGGCCGAGGTGTTCGACCACCTCGACCACGTGCTCGAGAGCGCCATCGGCCAGAAGCGCGGAATCTATTTCGGCAACGTGTAGCCATGGCCATCGACGTCCAGCGCGCGCTCGTCGTCGGAGCTGGAACGATGGGGACGGGCATCGCGCAGGTGGCGGCGCGGGCGGGATATCGCACCGAGCTGTACGACGTGGCGCCGGGAGCGGCGCAGAAGTCGCTGGAGCGCATCGCCGATTCTCTCGGCCGCGCAGTCGAGAAAGGCCGCTGCACCGCCGAGGAGCGGCAGCAGGCTCTGGATCGACTCTCGGCGGCCGCCGACCTCGACGCCGCTTGCGCGCAGGCCGACCTGATCATCGAGGCGGCGCCCGAGGACCTCCAGCTGAAACGAGAATTGTTCTCCAAAATTTCCAAGGCCGCCCGGCCCGACGCCATCCTCGCCAGCAACACTTCCTCGCTGCCCATCACCGCCATCGCCGCTACGGCCCGCGCGCCCGAGCGCGTGATCGGGCTGCACTTCTTCAATCCCGTGCCGGCGATGAAGCTGCTCGAGATCGTGCAGGGCGAGCGCACGCACCCGATGGTGGTCACCGCCGCGCGGGCCATCGGGGCGCGGATGGGCAAGGAAGTGGTGGTGGTGCGCGACGCGCCGGGGTTCGCCACTTCGCGCCTGGGCATCGCGCTGGCCATGGAAGCGATCCGCATGCTGGAAGAGGGCGTCGCCACCGCCGAGGAGATCGACCGCGCCATCGAGCTCGGCTATGGCCACCCGATGGGTCCCTTGAAGCTCACCGATCAGGTGGGACTGGATGTGCGGCTGGCCATCGCCGAGCATCTGACTGCGGAGCTGGGCGAACGCTTCCGCCCTCCGCAGCTCTTGCGCCGCCTGGTCCGCGCCGGAAAGCTAGGCAAGAAATCCGGCGAAGGCTTTT
>Ga0307479_10001686_pt1 | contig 20222 bp, 17 predicted proteins | sample atmos_gasesECM4C_FD_203743 | JGI IMG/M metagenome (GOLD analysis project Ga0307479, IMG submission 203743) | Hardwood forest soil microbial communities from Morgan-Monroe State Forest, Indiana, United States - atmos_gasesECM4C_515 | ecosystem: Environmental > Terrestrial > Soil > Temperate...
TGAAGATCTGGTCGCGAATTTTGGTGCCATCGAGGATTCGTGCGGTCATACCGTGCTCGCTTTCGACGTGCGCGTGCGTTCCTAGAGAAAATCATAGCACACGCAAAAAACGGCGAAGCACAAGTCAAGTACAGAGACTGGGTGTGGTCATTTATTTAGGGCTTTGGGGCCACTGCCCATTCTGTTAGCATCCCCCCAATTTGCCAAAGGAGGCATAGATGACGACCGTAAAGCGAATTGAGCCGGGATCTGCGTTCAAGGTCGGAGGCATCGTTTACGCGTTTTTGGGCCTGATCATAGGGATTCTCATGGCCTTGTTCTCGATGGTGGCAGGATCCCTGGGAGGTTTGGCAGGCGGCGGGGCACCTGGCGCGCGGGCGCTGGGATTCGGGTTTGGTCTCGGCGCAATTATTATTTTCCCGATACTGTACGGAATCATTGGGGCCATCGCGGGGGCCATCGGAGCGGCGATTTACAACCTCGCGGCCGGCTGGGTGGGCGGACTCGAAGTTGACATCAGCTAGGCCGATTCGTGACCGCATTTCTGTTTGATTCCCGCGGACGGATTGCATCTTCTATTTCCCTGTAACATCCAAGCAGGTGGTAGTTTCACTCGGTAGAAGTGTGTTTGCACATCAGCTAGAAACGGAAGAAACGAAGATGGCACTGTTTGGGAATTTGGGCGACCGGAGAGAGCTGGAGAAGAAGGCGAAGGCGGAGGGGCGGCTGCCGCCGGGGCAGTCGCTGACGCTGAAGTGGCCGGTGCTGCACTACGGCAGCGTGCCGGTGTTCGATGCCGCGAAATGGGACTTCAAGATTTCGGGGCTGGTGGAGGAGCCAGTGCGGCTGACTTGGGAGGAGTTTCGCGCGCTGCCGCAAACGGAAGTGACGTCGGACTTACATTGCGTGACGCGCTGGAGCCGGCTGGACAACCGATGGAAGGGCGTGCTGTTTACGGACGTGATGAAGCTGGTGAAGCCGAAGCCTGGGGCGCAATTCGCACTGGTGCTGGCGGAAGAAGGCTACACGGCAAATGTGCCGCTGGCGGATTTGCAGCGGCCGAATGTGCTGTTTACGTTCGAACACGATGACGAGCCATTGGCCCCAGAACATGGCGGGCCGTTGCGGCTTATCGTGCCCCATCTGTATGCGTGGAAGAGCGTGAAATGGGTGCGCGGATTCATGCTGCTGGATCACGACCGGCTGGGCTTCTGGGAACGCAACGGCTATCACGCCTACGGCGATCCGTGGAGAGAGCAGCGGTATTCTGGAACTTAGAGGCTGGAGCTCGAAGAAAGACGCCCGCGGCAGAGCAAGCCTGGGCGTCTCTCGCTGCACTAAACTGCCGCGGTTTGCGATTTGGCTGGGTCGATTTCGATGCGGCCCTTGAAGTGGGCGCCGTCTTCGATGCTGATGCGCGCCGAGGAAATATCGCCGACGATGGAGCCGTCCTTCTTGATGTCGACGCGGCCGCGCGCGTGGAGGTTTCCGACGACTTTGCCGTAAACGATTACTTCGCCGGCGTGAATTTCAGAATTAAGCTGCGCGGTGGAACCTACCGTGAGTTCGTGGCCGTTGAGCGAGATCGGGCCGTCGACTTTGCCGTCGATCTGCAAGTCTTCGGTGCCGGTAATATGGCCTTTGATTACCAGGCCCGCGCCCAGGCGCGCCGAACCACGCGCGGGGGAGCTGCTGGAGCGAGAGCTTGAGCTAGAGGGTACGCTAAAAGGTGTTACCGAGGATGCGGGTCCCGCCGCCGGCGGTACGGCGGGCGGTTCGTTTTGCGGCTGCTGCTTGTTCCACATACTTCCTCCATTATTCAGTGCACAAGAATCGATTCGGCTCCGGATGGGAGGGAGCGGCGTGGATACACTTTAGCTGCGTTGGCAAGACGTGGCAACCACGAAAAAGTGATGGTTTGCGCAGAACGAACACTGTCCCGACGGACAGGTTATGGACTTCATCCCTCACGCGATCTGCTGGACCCGGTTTAAGAAACCAACAAGATATTTCCAGGCAAAATAGTACACAATCAGCGCGACGGGGCCGGCAATCGGCAGCGCATGTGCGGCGAAGTTGGGGATGGAGAAGTTCAGAAGACTCGCGACAACAATGCCAAGCGGCGCCAGCAGAATCGGCAGGAGCGCGCCGTGGAGGCCAATGGACAGTTGCCACCGAGAGCGCAGCGCAACGAAGAGAATATTCCAGAGACCCCACGCATTCGGCACGACGGCCATGGGGAAGACGATCACGCGCTCCACGGGGACGGGAAAGTCGTAGACATAGCGCAGAACGCAATAACCGGTCATAACGGCCATCAGAAACACGGTGGGCACGGCGATTCCTGCCAGATACGCGCGAAGATACGTGTGCTGATTCATACAAATCTCCTGGCTCACAAGTGATAGAGCAATGCCGGAATAGCTCCGGGGAAGAAAAGAAGAACCGCGCTTAGAATCGCAGCAAGCGCCCAATCGAGCCACGGCACGCGAGAAGGCCGTTCATCGAGCTTGCGCAGCATTTGCGGCCACAGATCGCGCCGAAGTTCGGGGTCCTTCACCGGAGGGATTGCTGCCTTGAGAAGCGATTTGATTTCATTGCTGTTTTCTTTATCAGTCATCTCGCACCAACCTCTGCACCCAACGAATCGAGTCTCTTGCGCAAAATACGTACGGCTCGAAACACCCGTATCTTCACCAGAGCCGCGGAGATCCCCATCGCTTCCGCGATCCTGTCATAGGGTTCCTCTTCGATCAGGGCCAACGTGGCCACCAATCGGTATTTTGCCGGCAACTGGAAGAAAGCCCGTTTGATCCGTTCACGCGTTTCGCGGCGGATTGCAGGATCCCCGGCTCCCGGGCAAGCTAGATCCTCCGGGAGTTCCGTTTCACGGCGCGAACGCCGGAGATGGTCGAAAGCGGCGTTGGTGGCGATCCGGCGCGCCCAGGCACGGAAATTGCCGGACGGACGGAAGCGCGCTCGAGATTTGTAGATGCGCCAGAAAGTCTCCACGGTCAGATCCTCAGCAATTCCGGTGTCGCGGACGATGCGAACGGTCCAGGCGTAAACCTCCTTCTGGTGCGCTCGAAACAGCGCTTCGAAGGCTTCGAGGTCGCCCGCCGCGAACCGTTCCAGCAATTCCATCTGCCACTCTCTTGTATCTACTTACTGGTTTTTGACAGTGGTGGTTACACCTTTTTTGAGCGGTGCCCCTTACTTCACCTGCCGTGAGGCGAACTTGCCCGGCCCGAGGGCGACGGCGACGTGCTTGCGATGCGGAGCAATTGGTGGCAAGGGCTTATGGTCCGTCGATGCGGACACGGCGGAAGCCGAAGGCTATGAGCCGCGGCGGGATGTCGCGAAGGATGGGGACGCGCACAAACAGCCGGAGCTGCCACGGTATCTTCGCGGCTTGCTGCGAACGGAGGACGCCGGCAAGCAGCCGGCGCTGCATAAACGACTGCAAGGCCTGAATCGCGCGCGTCGGGAACTTGCGCCGGCGCTGCACCTCGGCGAGATCGCCGTCCGTAACGCGCCCGGACTTGAGCTTGCTGGCCAAAACATTCGCGGCGACCACCGCGTCTTGGATCGCGTAGTTGATACCGACACCGCCGACGGGCGACATGACGTGCGCGGCATCGCCGATGAGAAGCAGGCCCGGCTTGTGCCAGAGCAGGCAACGGCTGGATTCCACGGATAGCAATGTAAGTTGATGCCAGTCGGTGAGGGATTCGGCGTTGGGAGCGAAACGCGGCTCGATTTCGGCGAGGCTCTGCCGGACGGCCTGCACTCCTTGCGCGCGCAATTCCTGATATTGACCCTTGGGGAAGACCAAACCGGCCTGCCAAAAGCCGTTGCGCTCGAGCAGAATGAAGATTCGACCGCGACCGATGCCGCCGAACGCGCCGCCCGTGACTTCCGGCTCGCCGGGGAGCTTTGGAAGCCGGAACCACAGCACGTCCATGGGCGGAGACGTTTTCACCGGCTCGATGCCGGAGAGCTTACGCAGCAGGGAAAAGCGGCCGTCGGCGCCTACAGTAAGCGGAGCGCGAATTTCATGGACGCCGTCGGGGGCCAGGTAGCGAACGCCGCGCACGACCCCGTCTTCGACGACCAACTGCTGTACCTGCGCGTGCATCACTAATCGGAATTGCGGATATCTGGCGGCTTCGGCGGCGATGAACTCCAGGAAGCGCACCTGCGCCACCATGAGGATGTAGGGAAAGCGTGTTTTCAAGCGGCCCAGGTCGAAGGGACGAAAGGGACCATCGGCGAACTGAATCGTCGGGCCCGAGACCTTTGTGTGCGGGATTTCGTGGAGTTTGCCGGCAAGGCCGATCTGATCGAGAATTTCCATGGTCGAGGGATGAACAGTATCGCCGCGAAATTCGCGGTCGAAGTCTTTGTGCATTTCGAGCAAGGTCACAGGGATGCCGCGGCGCGCAAGGAGCAGAGCAAGCACCGCTCCTGCGGGGCCGCCGCCGACGATGCAGCATGAGGTTGTTTCAGCGGGACCAATAACCTGGTCGGCCACTTCCGGATGAGCCCCGCGAGAAGGGCTCATGTTTCCAGCAACTCCATCGGCTACCCTCTCTACTGTTGACTACGGGCTGATCGGCGCTTTGGTTACAGGTTGCCCTCGCTGCGTGGTTGTTTGGACTGTGTGTTCTGTGAGGAATGGACGGATAGGGACTGGGGTGCCCTGATCAAACAGAACGAACATTAGCGGCTAACAGCAGACGAAGGAGTCGCGTCAAGACTTCGAGCGGCAAATTCGATAACGGCCTTAATCTGGTCACGATCTAACCCTTCAAACCAATTCATGATGTCATCAACGTGGGCACCCGCTTGCAAATTTTCAAAAATGACGGAAACCGGCATGCGCGTGCCCGGAAGACCCAGGCGCCGCTTACTTTCCCCGGGATGCTTTCAACCGCAGGGCATTGTGACCAATCCAGCGCTGGCATGAAACCACTCTCCCTCCGATTATCGTACACCCGTTCGCAGCATGCTAAAAGGACGAGAAGATTTCCAGGCGGCCTCTAGAACGCAAACAGCCGATGAGGACAAGTGAAACGCCCGGGCGATGATCACGCCCGGACGTTTCACTTTCAAGGCGATGAAATTCAGTAGATGTCGTACTGCTCCCAGTGCAAGGTGGCGTCGGACTGGATGATGATGTGTTTGTGCGAGGTTTGCTCGAGTTCGTCGATGAGCATGGACTCGCGGGTTTTCAGGGCTTTGGCGATTTCGGGATTGACGCGGATGGTAAGGTTCGGGCCTTCGTGCTCGGCGGTAGCCATCTTCCGCGCCTCCGCCTGGATTTCGTAGCAGAGCGTGGGGATGGACTTGACCATGCCGGAGCCAGTGCAGTACGGGCAAGGCTGGCACAGGACGCGCTCGAGCGCCTGCTTGGTGCGCTTGCGGGTGATGCACACGAGGCCGAACTCGTTGAAGGAAAGCGCCTTCGACGGGGCTTTATCTTCCTCGAGAGCCTGCTGCAGCGCGGACAAAACTTTCTCGCGGTTGCGGCGCTCTTCCATGTCGATGAAGTCGACGACGATAATGCCGCCGAGGTCCCGCAAGCGAATCTGGCGAACGATTTCCTTGACGGCTTCGAGGTTGGTCTTGACGATGGTGTCTTCGAGGCGCGTGGAGCCCTTGCCGACGAATTTGCCGGTGTTGACGTCGATGGCTACGAGCGCTTCGGTGTGATTGATGACGATGTAGCCGCCGGACTTGAGCCAAACTTTGGCGCGCAGTGCCTTGTCCAGCTCGTGCTGGATGCCGAACTCCTCGAAGATCGGTGTTTCCTTGGTATAGAGCTTGACCTTGTTGACGAGTTTGGGCTGGAAGCGGCTGACAAACTCGACGATTTTGCCGTACTCCTCTTCGTTGTCAATCCAAATGCCGGTGAAATCGTCGCTGACGTAATCGCGGAGAATGCGCTCGACGAGGTTGAGGTCGCGGTGGAGCAGCGAGGGAGCTTTCCGCTGCTCGCTGCGTTCCTTGATTTCGTTCCAGGTCTTGCCAAGGAACTCGATGTCGGTGCGAATCTCATCGTCGGTGGCCCCGCCGGCCGCGGTTCGAACGATGAAGCCGCCGGGATAGGCGCCGCCGGCTTCGCTGACTAGCCGCCGCAAGCGGGAGCGGTTTTCAGCGGAGATGATTTTGCGCGAGACGCCGGTGTGATGGACCGTGGGCATGTAGACCAAGAAGCGGCCGGGCAGAGCGACGTGGCTGGTGATGCGCGCGCCCTTCTTGCCCAGAGGCTCCTTGGCGATCTGGATGACGACATCCTGGCCAGCCTTGAGCATTTCGGAAATGAGCTGCGGGCGGCGCGACGGACCGGGACGGCCTCCCTGATAACCACGGTCTTGCCTGGGGCCGCTCGGCCGGCGTTCGAAACGCGGCCCGCCGCTGGGGCGTCCGCTACGATCGGGACGTCCGCCACGGCTGTCGGGGCGGCCTCCGCGGCTATCCGGACGTCCGCCACGGCTATCGCGTCCACGGTCACGTCCGCCGCTGCGGAACGGCCGCTGGAAGCGCGAACGCGGGTTGCCGCCGATGCGCGCGGAATCACGCGGGAAATCCTCACGCGGAGCCGCCGGGCCGCCGACGCGGGGAGCACGAGTTTCGCCAGGGAGAAGAATTACATCTTCTTCGATGATCGCTGCGCCTTCTTCGACGGCTTCGCCAGCGGCTGCAGCGATCGCTTGTTCTTCGACATGTTCCGTCTCGGCATGTTCGTGCTCGACCTCATCATGCTCGATATGTTCCTGCTCGCCGTGCTCGTGCTCGCCATGTGCGGCGTGGTGTTCGGCGTGTTCTTGAGCCACGTCCGCGGCGAATTCCGCGCGGTTGGCCGCTCGTCCGGCTTCGACTTCCTCGACTTCTTCCTCGGAGAGTTCTGAAACCTCAGCGACTGGCGTTGCTTCCTCTTCTTCCGCTTGTTCTTCCGCTTCTTCTTCGTCGAATTCGGCGCCACCAACGATGGCATCGGCTTCCGCCTCTTCCTGTGTCTCTTCGTGCTTGGCCTCGACGAAACCGGAGGCGAGTGCGGCGACTTGATCTTCGTTCAGTTCGGTGTCATTCCGTGCGGCTTCCGCATTGTTGGTTAACGTCTCGTGCGAAGGCTCCACGATCGCGCTGCCAGCGGTAGAGGATTCTTCGGTCGCAGCGGCACGTTCTTCCAAGGGTGATGCTTCGGCTTCCGTTCCCGCATCGGCCAGGAGCCAGCGGGGCAAGCCGCCGGAGAACCGGCGAGGAACGCTGCTGCCGGTCGGAGCGGCGGCCAGCAGATTGCCGGATGCGCGAGGCGTAATTTCAGTGGCGGTGGTCTGCTCTTCGTGTATTTCCTGCTCAACACTTGGGGCAAGCGCAGGCGCAGCGGCAGGTTTGCCGCGATATTTTGCGAGCGATTCACCCGGAAGAATGATCTCTTCCTCGGGGGCGTTCGTCACGGGAGGCGCCGGGCTGCGCGGAGGTTCCGGACGCCGATTGTCGAAGCTGCGCGGCGGTCCGCCGCGATTCTCGTATCCGCGGGACTCACCGCCTTGTGGCGACGCATATTTGGAGGGAGGCAGATTGCGGCCACCCGGGCTACCCTGCTGTGGGCGTCCGCCACGATGGCGTCCGCCACGGCGTCCCCAACGTCCACCGCGGCCGCGATCACCACCACGGTCTCCACCGCGATCGCTGCCACGGTCCGCACCGCGGTCACCGCCGCGCCCAAAATTCTGGCCAGGACGGTCGTTTCCGCTGCGGGCGGGATAGTTCTGCGTGGGATTGTAATGCGGCGCGAAGTTCTGGGGCGCGGAAGCATTGGAATCCGGCTGGCGTTCTTCTCCCGCTTCGGCGTGCTGGTCTTCCATGGGGGCAGACGGAACTGCGTCGCGATGTTCCTCGACATGTTCGCCTTCAGCGCCGTGGGCTTCATCGTGAGAAGCGTGCTGCTCCTCAGAGTGATGGGCCTCATCGTGGTGGAACTCTTCGTGGTGTGTCTCTTCGTGGTGTTCGCTGGCCCGAGCCAGGGATTCGCCCGGAAGCAGTTCCACCGGGGAAGCACTTGCGGGCGGAAGCGATGGCAGGGAGGCTTGCGGCTGCTCGTGCGGATGCCCGTGGTCGTAGTCTTCGAGGTTTTCGAAAACGTCACTGACGTAGAGAAAAGCGTCGCCGTCGAGACCAATGTCCACGAAGGCGGACTGCATGCCGGGCAGGACGCGGGTGACTTTTCCTTTGTAGATGCTGCCGACGAGCGCGAATTCTTTTTCCCGCTCGATGTAAATTTCGACTAACTGACCTTCTTCGAGAATCGCGACGCGCCGTTCGTGGGAGGCCGCGGAAATAACCAATTCTTTCGACATGAAAACTCCTTATGCGTGATCCCGGCACGGCCGGAATCACCCTTCTGTGCGGTCCGGGCTTGGCCGGAACCGACAGGACGCATCGCCGCGAGCTTGTGCCCGGCGGAGTTCCGAAAAATCGGGGCGCCGTCCCGGTTGAAACCGGGACACGCTGGCCACACTTGTAGTGAAATGGCTTGGCGTTCGAAGCCAGAGGGGCTGGCCCCGACCTGGTCGGGGCCACCGTCAGAAAAGACGTTCCTCAGTCTTTCGAGGTTGGTCCGTCGCCGGAAAGGAGCCGGGCGATCGGCGGACGATGCTGTCCTCACTCTAAAATCCTTCGTACTTGCGACCCCGGCGGGGCCGGGATCAACAAATCCAATTTCTTTTCCGGTGCGCTCCGCTGAGGCGGAAACGTCACGCGGCACTGGCGGCTTGGTCAGTTGACGAAGCGGCGAAGCCGGACATTCATCACCAGGCCAATCGCCAGGAAAACAAACAACGTGGCGGAACCCCCGTAGCTCATCAACGGCAACGGGATGCCGGTTACCGGCATAGCGCCGATGACCATTGCCACGTTTACCAGCACATGGAACCCAAGCGCCGCTGCGACGCCCATGACCAGAAACATTCCCGCGCGGTCTTTCGCGCGTTGAGCATTCTGCACTAAACGCAACAGAAGCGCCATATACAACCCCAGGGCCAGAAGCACGCCCTTGAATCCCTGTTCTTCAGCCCACGCCGACATGATGAAATCCGAATATCGGACGGGGATGTAGCCCAGTTGATTCTGACTGCCATTACGGAATCCTTTGCCCCAGAAGCCGCCGGAACCCACGGCAATCTTCGATTGCAAGAGTTGATAGCCGGAGCCTCTGGCATCTTCTTCCGGGTGCAGGAAGGAAGTGATGCGATCCCGCTGATACGGCTTGAGGATGCGCTTGCTGACGGGCGGATAGAAAACAGCCCCAACAAACAAAATCCCGGCCAATGAAAAAACCGCCGCGTGTTGCCACTGTAAGCCGGCCAGAAAGGCACCAACCACCAGCATGGGGATCAACACCAGGGCCGTTCCCAAATCAGGCTGCTTGAGTATCAATACCAGTGGAACACCTACCAACAATCCTGCCTTGATCAGATCACGCAGGTCAAGCTGATCCGAGCGCACTTCCGCGAAGAAGCGTGCCAGTACAATGATTATAATCAATTTAACCAATTCTGACACCTGAACAAGCTCTCCCAAAGCCGGGATGGGGATCCAGCGCTTGGCGCCGAAGTGGGTGCGACCGACCAGAAGAACGGCGACGAGAGCGCCGAGGCCAATGAGATAGAGGATGGGAGCCTGGTCGAGAATTAGATGGTAGTCCAAGCGAGAAAGCACGAACATCAAGGCGAAGCCGATTACCAGCCAGCGCACTTGCTTCGTGTGCATGCCGCCAAGCGCGCTGCCGTGCGTGGCGGAATAAATTTCGATCACGCCGAGCGCGCAGATAGCTGCGAGGATGGCCAGGAGCCACCAGTCGTAATCACGGGTTCCGGGTGCGTCACTCATGAGAGAAGCCGAAAGTCCAAAGTCGAAAGTTGAAAAAAGGAAAAAGAGCCAGTGGCGCCGGGGGCATGCACCTGAGAACTTCCTCTTTTTTGCAATATAAGATCATGAAATCCTTCACTGCTGCGGCTCCGCGCTGGCGCGTGCCGGCGGCATTGCGGCGGCGCTATCCTCCGGCTTCAAGGCTGCCCGCGGAGCAATCACTGCGACCACGGACGAGTCCTTCCCGTGTGCATCGCTCTTGTTCTCCGCGGTGACTTGACCCTGAGTCTTCTTGTTTTTCTTATCGTAATAGGCCTTGATGACGTCTCTGACCACGGGACCAGCGGCCTCGCCACCATGCTTTCCGCTTTCCTGTACAAGCACGGAGACGACAATTTCGGGGTTGCGGCGTGGCGCGTAACCGACAAACCAGGCATTGTCTTCGAATTGCTTCTGTTTCGCCACGCGCGCGCGTGTGTCGTAGCCAATAACCTGTGCCGTGCCGGACTTGCCGCTGAACTCAATCCCAGCGAGCTTCAACTGGCCTCCTGTGCCGCCGCTTTCGTTAACGACGCCGTACATGGCATCGGTTATCTTTCCCACGGTGGGTTCAGAAATCGGGAATCGTTCTTCTCCCACGTTCGGCGCGTCCTTCAGCATGTGCGGCTGCTTAAAGACGCCACCCATGGCGATTCCGCCAATCATCCGGGCAAGCTGCAGCGGGGTAGTCGTGACGGCACCCTGGCCGGTGGACACCGAAATGGTCTCACCCGGATACCACTTACGATGAAACACCCGCTCAACCCATTCGGCCGAAGGCATCAGTCCCGGCTCTTCCGAGGGGAGATCGATTCCGGTTTTATGTCCCAGGCCGAACTTGCTGCCGTAGTAGGAGAGCCGGTCGATGCCCAGGTGCATGCCGACGGTGTAGAAAAACACATCGCAGGATTTGAGAATGGCTTCGTGCAGATTTGTGACGCCATGCGATCTTGGTCCGGTTTTCGCAGAGTAGACCCAGCACTTGAACTGGCGGCCGTAAAACGTCCCGTAGCCTGGACAAAAGGTTGTGAAATTCTCCTTGGGAACATGGTCCTCCAGCATGGCCGTGGCAGTCACAATTTTGAAAACAGACCCTGGCGCAAGCTGCGCCTGAATCGCGCGATTGAGCAGCGGCTTTTGCCGGTCCTCGTTGAGACTCTTCCAATCGTCGCCGGAGATGCGCACGGCGAAATCGTTGGGGTCCAACGCGGGATGGCTGGCCATCGCGAGGACTTCCCCCGTGCGCGGATCCAGGGCGACTACAGCCCCGGGGCGCGCCCCGAGGGATTGCTCGGCGATCTGCTGTAAGTCGAAGTCGATGGCCAGCTGAATCTGTTTGCCGGGAATGGCTTCCTGCGTGGCCAAGCGATCGACTTCCTTGCCGATGCTGTTGACGACCACGCGCCGCATGCCGTCGGTGCCCTGGAGCAGGTCATTGTACTGGCGCTCGAGGCCGGTCTTTCCGGCGAAGTCGCCGGGGCGGAGCTTGCCGTTGCTGTCTTCAATCTGCTGCTCGCTGACTTCGCCGACGTAACCGGCGGCGTGAGCAAGGAAGCCGCCCGGCAAGTAACGCCTCCGGGAGACGGGAATCATTTCCAGGACAGGAATGTCCGAGCGATGCGATTCGATGAAGGCGATGTCCGCGGGGGAAGCGTCGGGCTTGATAATGATGGGCTGGAATTTCGGGAGATTCTTTGTATTCGTGAGTTGGTCCCGCAAATCGTCGATGGGAATTTCCAGGCCCTCCGAGATTGCACGAAGATACTTTTCCACCAGAGCTGGATCGTCGCGAAGGAGGAGCACGCTGAAGGACGGCCGGTTGTCCACCAGCACGCGGCCATCACGGTCCAGCATGCGGCCGCGGGGCGCAATCACGGGAATGTAGCGCACGCGGTTACGCTCGGCCAGCGAGCTGTACTTGTCGGCGTCGATGACCTGGAGCTTCCAGAAGCCGATCAGCAACACGCCGATCATTCCCACGATGATGTAGGAAGCCACGGCCAGCCGTGCTTGCGGCAACCGATTGTCGTTGCGAAACCAGTACGACACGAAAACCCCGCGCGCGAGCACTTTTTCTCAGGGCTTTTCGCCCGGCCCGGTCCAATTGACTAAACTGGCTGGACTAAACTCGCGTCACGAAAAAATCCACAGCGTGGGTTTCAAGTGGACCCTGATAACGAGCAGGGTCTCGCCGAAAGTGTCCGTCGAAAATTTCCTCGAACCTGGGAACCGAAAAAATCTCCCGGAGCGCCCGAATCACCGCCGGACTAAAGCTGCCTGAAGCAGCAAGAGTCATTTTTAAACGTACCACCTGCCTGAGCGGGCCGCAAGCCGTCCCGGAGGACAGGTTCCAGGAGTGCATTGTTTTGTTCCGCCACGGCGCTGCGCAAGTTGCCGTGGATGCGGGTATCACGCTATCGTAGGCAATTCAACTAGGACCGCTGAAATGAACAGCGAAAAGCCGCTGCGGCTGGCACTGATCGGTATGTCCGGCGCCGGGAAGACGTTCTGGACAAAGAAGTTAGCTGCGAGCCGGTATCCCACGGTTTCCTGCGACGACCGCATTGAACAAAAGCTCGCCCCCCGCCTTGCCGCCGGCGGATACGCGGGCATCCACGGCGTCGCCGCGTGGATGGGCTGGCCGGACTCCGCGACGTACAGCGAACGCGAGGCCGAGTACCTGGCCGAGGAAATTCACGCGCTGGATGAAATCTTGACGGAGGTCGAGCAGCAGCCGGAGAAAGCCCTGGTGCTCGATACCACGGGAAGCGTCATTTACACCGGGAACAATTTGCTGCTGCGCTTGCGGCGGCAGATGACCATCGTGCATCTGGCGGCTTCCGCGAAGGAGCAACTGCTCCTGATCCAAAGGTATTTGAACGATCCGAAGCCGGTTTTGTGGCGGGGCGCGTTTCAACCAAAGGCGAGCGAAAAAGCGCGCGAGACAGTGGCGCGATGTTATCCGGCGCTGATTGCCGCGAGGCGCCAAAGTTATGAAGCGCTCGCGCATTGCACGCTACAAGTCGGCGCGTTGCGTGATGCATCGCTGGACGCCGCCGCGTTCCTGAAAATGATTCAAGGCAAAACGGGGAGCGCGCGATGAGCGCGATTCCGTGAGATACCGGAGCACATCGCGAAAGGCGCCGCTCACCTCGCTTCGCGGAGCTGTGTTGCGCGGGCTGGCGCCCGACGGTGGTTTGTACATGCCAGTGGAGATTGCGCGGCATTCACCGGCGGAACTGGAGGAATTTCGCGGACTGCCTTTCACGGAAGTTTGTTTCCGCGTGGCGCGGCCGTTCGCTACGCCGGACGTTCCCGAAGAAGTGCTCTGGCAGATCGTGAGCGAAGCGATCAACTTTCCCGTGAATCTTGTTTCTCTCTCTCCCGGGTTGCACATTCTGGAGCTGTTTCACGGGCCGACGCTGGCGTTCAAGGATTTCGGTGCGCGATTCATGGCGCGGCTGATGGGCTATTTCGTGCGCGGCGAGACGCGTCCTCTTACCGTGCTGGTGGCGACGTCCGGAGACACCGGCAGCGCCGTGGCGCACGGTTTCCTGCGCGTGCCGGGAATCCGCGTCGTGATTCTCTATCCTTCCAAGCGCATCAGCGAGGCGCAGGAGAAGCAGTTCACCACCCTCGGGGAGAACATCACCGCGCTGGAAGTGGCCGGCACGTTCGACGATTGCCAGCGGCTGGTGAAGCAGGCCTTTACCGACGCGGAGCTGAACAAGCACGCGTGGCTGACGTCCGCGAATTCCATCAATATCGGGCGGCTGCTGCCGCAGATGTTTTATCACGTGGCGGCTTACCGGCAGTTGCCGGTGGCCTCGGTCCCGCTGATCGTTTCCGTCCCCAGCGGAAACTTCGGCAACCTCACGGCGGGAATCTTCGCCAAGCGCATCGGGTTGCCGGTGGCGAAATACGTGGCCTCAACCAACGCCAATGATGTCGTGCCGGAATATCTGCGATCGGGAGAGTTTCGTCCGCGCGCGGCGCACGCGACCTACTCGAACGCCATGGATGTGGGCAATCCAAACAATTTTCCGCGCTTGCTGGACTTGTGCCGCAACCGCCTCGAATACGTGCAGAAGGAAATCTGGGGCCACGGAGCAACCGACAAAGAGACGCTCGCCGCCATGAAGATGCTCCACGATAAGTTCGGCTACATCGCCGATCCGCACACCGCCGTCGGCGTGCTCGGCTGGGAAGCGTACAAAAGCCAGCATCCCGATCCCGCACAGGGATTAGTGCTGGCCACGGCCCATCCCGCGAAATTTGCCGACGTGGTGATGAAAGCCATTGGCACCGCCCCTCCACTGCCGGAGCGCCTTGCCGCCTACTTGAAACGTGACAAGCTTTCGCTGCCCGTTTCGAACTCCTACGACGATTTCAAACAGTTTCTGCTGACCCAATAAATAACGAAGAAATCCACGAGCCCTCCAGTTAAGGCCAGGCTGGGGCAAATCGCTAGTTCTTGCGGAGGCGGTCGAGCAAGAGGAAGAGAAAAACGGCGACAAGCGCGTTGACGAGAGCCGCGATGACGAGGTGCGTGTTGAACCACGGCTCCGGCTGCGCCAGGAGAATACGCCGCGTGAGAACCAACAACCCTTGATGCGCCACGAAGAAAGCGCCGGTAAGCGCGAACCGCGCGGCAGGATGCTCCGTATCGAGACGTGCGCCGATCGAAGAAGCGAGATACCCAATAATGGTTTTCGCGATGCCGTAAAGTCCTAGCGGAACCGTGGGGCCGCTGAGGCTGTCCTGCAGCAGACCGATGACCGTGCCCAGGAGAAGTCCGGTGGAAGGATTGCGCCGGCTGAGGCCGAAATAAACCGTCACGAGCAGAGGCAAATCGAGGACGGCGAACCTTGCGAAATGAATCGGGAACGAGGCCTGGATCGCCAGCGCCAGCAGCGTGGCGATGATGATCGCGCCCGCGCGGAACTTGTGAACTTCGATGTGCGATTCGCCACGGATATCAAACGCGCCGTTCATCGTTTTGCCGCCGTTGCGCCGCGCGCGGGCGGCTGCGCCTCGCCGGCGCTTTTTTCATCTTTCATCTCGAGAGGGCGAAGCGACAAAAGCACCAGCACTTCTTCCAGACGCTCCAGATTAGCGGCCGGTTTGATGCGAATCAGCTTGAAGGGATTGCCGGGCTTGATTTCCGCGACGGTGCCAACCGGAAGATCGCGCGGAAAGATGCGGTCCATGCCGCTGGTAATGACGCGTTCCCCTAGATCGACCGTGTCGTCGTTGGGAACGTATTTCATCACCAGCAGAGGTTCGCCCTGCCCTCCAACGGGGCTCTGGATGCGGGAATCCGCCAGCATCGCGCCGACGCCGCTCTCCTTGTCCGTCAGTAGAAGCACCTGTGACGCATGCGGATAGGATTCGACGACTTTGCCCACCACCCCATCCGGAGTGATCACGCCCATATTTTTCAGGATGCCGTTGCGCTCCCCGCGGTCCAGCAGAATTGTCAGGCTCGCCGTTCCCGCTCCCGTGCCAATCACCCGCGCGCCGATCATGGGAACGTCCCCATGCGATTGCCGGAAATTCAGCAATGCCGCCAGGCGGTCGGCTTCCGCGGCTTTGCCCTGAAGCTGTGTGATTTGCAGTTTCAGCGCATCGTTCTCGCGGCGAATCTGTTCGCTCTCCTTCGTCGTGTTTTGCAATGCGAAGTAGTGGCGCCACGTGGTGCGAACCCAGCCGAACCCGTAGGTGCCGGCCCGCTCAAAGGGTGAAACGGCGCCCACGGTCCACACGCGAATGAGCCTTCCCTCCGAGGTGCGCTTGATCTGCACGGCTAGCATCAGCACCTGCAGCACGATAATTCCGGCGAGCAGGACCAGCGATTTGTGGCGAGAGGGAATGGCGACCATTGGGCGATGTTCTCTTCGTATTTGCTGGAGCGCCGGGTGATTAGTGACCGGTGGCTCGCGATATCAGTCAACAGGCGTCAGTGTTCAGTTCCAATGAATTGCCGGGAAACGCCCGGCCATTGACCTCAAAGCTGGAATTAGGGCTCCGGCCCGGAGTTAAAAGACTTAACACTGAAAAATGTTCTCCTAGTCGATGCAAACCTGGCGCAGCAATTTGAAATCGCTCAGCATTTTTCCCGTGCCGAGCACCACTGACGCCAGCGGATCATCCGCAATCGAAACCGGCAAGCCGGTCTCCTCGCGAATCCTCTTGTCCAGATTTTTCAACAGCGCGCCGCCGCCCGTCAGGACGATGCCGCGGTCGCTGATGTCGGCGGAAAGTTCCGGCGGTGTGCGCTCCAGCGCGACGCGCACAGCGTTGAGAATCGTCGCCACGCATTCGCTCAGGGCTTCGCGGATTTCACTGTCGTCGATGGTGACCGTCCGCGGCACGCCTTCGATGAGGTTGCGTCCCTTCACTTCCATGGTCAGCGGTTTTTCCAGCGGGTATGCGGAACCAATCTCCATCTTGATCTGCTCCGCCGTGCGCTCGCCGACCAGCAGGTTGTACTTGCGCTTCAGATACTGCATGACCGCCTCGTCCATCTCGTTGCCCGCCACGCGCACCGACCGTGAATAAACGATGCCGCTCATGGAAATGACCGCGATGTCGGTAGTGCCCCCGCCGATGTCCACCACCATGTTGCCGGAAGGTTCTTCAATTGGCAGCCCAGCGCCAATCGCCGCGGCCATGGCTTGCTCGACGAGAAAAACTTCGCTGGCGCGTGCGCGATAGGCGGAGTCCTGCACGGCGCGCTTTTCCACCGGCGTGATCTCGCTCGGGACACCGATGACAATGCGCGGATGCACCAGCACGCGGCGGTTGTGCGCCTTCTGGATGAAATACGTCAGCATCTTTTCGGTAACTTTGAAGTCCGCGATGACTCCGTCTTTCATCGGCTTGATAGCCACGACGTTGCCCGGCGTGCGTCCAAGCATCTCTTTTGCTTCGCGGCCCACGGCCACCACTTCTCCGCTGGCCTTATTGATGGCCACGATCGAGGGCTCGTTGACGACAATGCCTTTACCGTGCGCGAACACCAGCGTGTTCGCGGTGCCCAGATCGATGGCGAGGTCGGAAGAAAACAGACTGAACACCGACCTCATGTTGTAACCGTTCTTGTTCATCCCTACATCCCCCTGCGGAGAACGACTCTCCGCTGTCCGGCCGGCAATGGTGTTGGCCTCACCGCGGCCAGCCCCGTCAACCATTGTCTCCGGACACCACGACCAGTGCAAAGGCGCTTGGGCCCTGCCTTCGGAACTCTTACTTCGGGATCACGATGGACACCTGCTTCATGTTCGTCCCGCCCCGGCGATTCTGTCCAATCACTACGATTGTATGCTGTCCCGGCGCCAACTGCTCCGTGAAATGCCGGAAGCTGCCATCGGGCGAAATGTTGGGAACCGACTGGCCGTTCACGATCAATGCGGCTCCGGGCTCCGTGCGTCCCACGATTTCCGCGGAGTGTCCGACTACGTCCGTGCTGGTAATCTCCAGGAGCATTTCCTGCGACTTCCCCTGGGTCACCAGTGAAAACTTGAAAGTTTCGCTCACTTCGCTGGTCTGCTTTTTCGCGTCCGACGCCGTCACATTCCAGAAATAATCCCCGGCATCGAGCCCGGTAATCTCCTTGCTGTTGCCGGAAACCCGCTCTTCCTTTACCATTTTTGTGAACATGGCGGTGGTGCTGATTCGCAAAGTGTAGGACACCGCGTCCTGGACCTGCTTCCATTCAAAACGAACCGGGGAGACCTTCGGGTTTTCCGCGATGATCGGCGCCAGGTTCAGCGGCTCGACGAGCTCCGGAGGCGCCAGCACGTTTGATCTCTGAATCGGCCCGCCACGGGGAATCGTGACCTTCTCCCATTGCGAAAGGTCAATTCTCTCCTGTCCACGTTGCACCTGCGCGCTGCCGCTCGACACCAGGATCTCGCTCGACTTATTCTCGGGGTCCGCCTTAACCGCGCCTCGGCTGTTCGAGCCTAGCCGTGCCCTGGTGTCTTCGACCCGCACCTGCGCTTTAGACTCCGCCAAGGTGTAGGTTGTCGTCGCCCAGTCCACAGTACCGGTCGTGATACCAATGGCCGAGCTACTCGACTTGTTATTCTCTGTGGAATTTTCTTCCACCACGACCAGCGAATCGGGCTTCATCGTGTACGTCGTGCCGTCAGCGAAGGTGATGCGCGCATCGCCATCCGGTCCCGTCTTTATTTGATCGCCCTTCTCGAGTGAGGCGCGGAAGTCCGCATCCACCCACTTGACCGAATTGACTTTCTTAACTTCCACTTTGCCGTCGAGGTTGACGAATTTGGCTTGTTTCTGGTCGCTCCCCGCCGGTTCCGCTCCACTACTGTTCGCCGCGTCGTTCACCGCGTTGGTGAATTTCTTGTATGCCCACGAGTACCAATCGGGCTTGGCCAGATACATTCCGCCGAATAGAATCGTTACACCCAAAAAGCCGTACCCCACCACCGTCTTGTAGGTAACCGCTTTCCAATACACCTCGACATGCGGGGCCTTTTGCTGGGATTGCGCGTGCCTTGGGTCGATGGGTGCTTGCGTCGTCATGGGTGCAACCGCTGTGAAGGCTCCAATTCTTCAATCTAACATAGTGGTTTGCGCGCGCTTAAATTGCGCATCGGCGCGTAGTCAAATTGCAAATAGCGCGGCCGCACCTGGCCCGTTGCCCTTCTCCTGTCCGTTCGAGCAGGTTTTTCAGTGAGCCGGTTGTTGTTCTCTTTTCCGGATGAAATAGCGCTGCTTGTCCACGCCCGCCGGAACCGCCACGTCGAAAAAGCCCACCATCATTTCGTCGTAGGTCTGTTCGCCCCAGCGTACCTCTGCAGCCGCATCCGGATTATGCGCATTCGCCTTCGAATTGTCGTACCACGCCACCGCTTGAAGGTCCGTCCCCGCTCTGAGGAATCGGGGCTCCGCCAGCCGGTAGCTCATTTGCCAGTGAAAGTGATAATTGACGCGCAGCAGCGGCTCGATTTCATAACCTGGCGTGCCTTCCGCGCTCATTTTCTTGCGAATCAGGTTGTATTCGAATCGCTTTCCACGCAGGTGCATGTGCGGGAAAAAGCTGAGCAGCGTGGCGTCATTGGGAAGTGTGCCGCGCGCCTCGACGCGGTAGTCCGGCGCGCCCGGCGGTATCACGAAATGGTCGTTCGTAAGTTGCAGCGTCAGCACGCGCTGCTCTGGCGCATGTTTCGAGAAAATTAGTCCGATGCTGGATTGATCGGCGGCCGCGCGGCCATTGGCGGTGTAGTGCATCTGAAAAACAAGGTCGGAGCCCGCGGGAATGAATTTCGCCATTTTTTCCGGCCACGCATCCGGCAAACTCCCGGGGGCATAGACGAGCAGGACGTCGCTGTCCGTCCAGTGAGCGCCGCGGCGGTCTTCCGGATCGCTCAGCGTCGAAGCGGTGAAGGGAACTCCCACAGGCGCGTGCCGCAGCCAATTCGAATCCGGCGGGCGAACGTACACAACCGCGTGATGCACGTTCGAACGCAGCATCGGCAGAACTTCCGCCATTTGCACCCAGCGGTCCTCCTTGAAATTCGTGGGAACAATTTCATAGGTGTACTCGATGTCGCCGCTTGCGGGAAGCGCGGCAGCCCGCGGCATCTTCAAGACCAAATCCGGCTTGGGGATACTCCAGCTATCCGCCCAGCGCCGCGACGGCGGCGCATCCTTTATCTCCCCAGCAGGCGATTTCGCTTCGGCCCACGCGGCGAGCGTGGCGGTCTCCGCCGGCCGCAGCGATGGATCATTCGAAAACTTCCCCACATTCAAATCGGCGAACCACGGCGGCATGGATTTTTCCTGCGTTGCGCGGCGGATCGCCCCCGCAAATGGCCGGGTCTCTTCGTACGTTTCGAATGGCATCGGCGCGATGCCCCCGGCGCGGTGGCAAGTTTGGCAACGCTGCTCCAGGATCGGCAGCACTTCGCGATAAAAGGTAGGTGGATTCGTTGCAGTAGCTTGCCGCGCAAACGACCCGATCAGCCCAAACAGAAGCGACCCGAGCACGCCACCGAAAACCATGAACACACAAAGTTTCTGATTGGCGTGAATTGGCATGTACTTACGATGCGCGCCCTCCCTCGGCGGTGGCTCACTCCTGCCAGTCTACTATTTCATGGCGTGCATCGTTGCTCCGAGCCGAGGGAATACACAGCGGCTGGTCCCGAAGAAGAAGCCCCTCATTTGCGGCCGCGGACGATTGTGTTTGAGACGCGTGCCTATATCTCCTATACTCTTAAGTTTGTCTACTGACGTGGGAGACTCATCGGATGGCTGGCGCAAACCTTAAGAAC
>Ga0307479_10001687_pt1 | contig 20201 bp, 20 predicted proteins | sample atmos_gasesECM4C_FD_203743 | JGI IMG/M metagenome (GOLD analysis project Ga0307479, IMG submission 203743) | Hardwood forest soil microbial communities from Morgan-Monroe State Forest, Indiana, United States - atmos_gasesECM4C_515 | ecosystem: Environmental > Terrestrial > Soil > Temperate...
GTGCCGAGGTGTTGGTCGCGGTGCCCCCTTCGAATTCCTGTGTGCCGCTGGTAACGGTAGCGCCTGACCAATCCGCCGACGCCTTGATTCCGAACAGGTTGTTGCTGCTGCGGCCCGTGGAGTCCTGGGGCATGTTGCGGCCCCAGTTGGTTTCGAGCGCGGCTTGCGCGACCAGGTGACGCGGATCCACACCGAGCAACTGCCCAGCTGCCTGTGCCTGCGGCCAAAGGCCCTGGATGAAGTTGGTTTTCGCGGCATCGGAGACGGTCGAAGAGGTCGCGCGCTCAGTGGCGGAGTAGGCGGCTGCCGCTTTCGCGCCCGCTGCCGTTGCGCCCGCCGCAGACGCGGCGCCGCTCGACGCAGTGCCGCGCGGGGCAATCGCGCCGGCCTTGCCCGTTGCCGCATCGCCGGCCCCGGTGGCCGCGCCGCTGCCCGTAGCTCCGGCCGCTGCATCGGCTCCTTTCACACCCATCCTCTGCAACTGCCGTACGAGCATGTCCGCGAGCCCGAAGCCCTTGCCCTTGGATAACTGTACCGCCAACTGATCATCGGCCATGCCCTGGTACATCTGCTCCTGGTCGCTGCCGAACATCGGGTCAGGGCCGCTGGCATCGCGCATGCTCTTCAACATCATCCGCGTGAACATGCTCTCGAACTGCTCCGCCACCGTGCGGATGGCCGCAGGGTCGTTGTTTCCCGCGGCGCGCTTCAACTTACTCAGACCTGCGAGGTCTGTGTAAGCGGGTGCCTGCTGCCCGCGCGGGTCCGTTTTCAAGAGGGTCACGGCGGTGTCCTGGTCAGATGACGACCAGCTCCGCGCGAAGTGCGCCGGCTTGCTTCAGAGCTTCGAGAATCGCGACGAGGTCGCCCGGCGCGGCGCCCACCTGGTTCACCGCGCGGACAATCTCATCCAGGTTTACGCCGGCCTGAAACAGGAACATCCGCGCGTCTGCCTGCTGTACATCTATCGAGCTACGCGGGGTCACTGTCGCCGTCGTCCCGTTGGTAAACGAATTCGGTTGGCTGACATCAGACCGCTCAGTAATCGTCACGGACAGCGAGCCATGTGCTACAGCGGCCGCGGTGACTCGGACGTGTGAGCTGATAACCACGGTGCCGGTACGTGAATTGATGATGACCCGTGCTGGCGCATCGCCGGGCTCGATCTCGAGCGCCTCGAGCGTGGCCAGATATGCAATGCGCTGATCGGCGTCCGCGGGCGCGACCACGCGGATCGAAACCGCATCCAGGGCATCGGCCGTACCGGCACCCAATGTCTTATTGATGCCGGCGGCAACCCGGGCCGCCGTCGTGAAATCCGGAGTATTCAGATTGAGGATCAGGTGAGCATCGGAGGCGAATTTCACCGGTACTTCGCGCTCGACCCCGGCACCGTTCGGAATTCGTCCGCTGCTCGGCACGTTCAGGGAGATCTTGGAGCCGTCCTTCCCCGAGATGCCGAATCCACTGACGAGCACACTGCCTTGTGCGAAGGCGTACACCTGGCCGTCAACACCGCGCAGGGGCGTCATCAGCAGGTCGCCACCGCGCAGGCTCGAAGCGTTGCCAATCGAGGCCACCGTCACATCGATCGTCTGCCCCGGTTTCGTGAAAGGGGGCAGCTCCGCTGTCACGGTGACCGCCGCGACGTTTTTGAGCTGCGGGTTGGCATTGGCGGGGATGGTGATGCCGAACTTCGCGAGCATGTTGGTAATGCTCTGAATGGTGAATGGCGCCTGGCTGGTCTGGTCGCCGGTCCCATCGAGGCCCACGACCAGGCCATAGCCAACGAGCTGGTTCGTGCGCACGCCGTTGACGGTAGCGATGTCCTTGATCCGCTCCGCATGCGCCGCAGCACCCTGAGCCGCAAAAACCGCACCAGCGAGAATGCTCAATGCGGCCGCACGTCCTGTTTGCAATAGTGACAGCATCAGAACGGCGTCCAGGGTGAGTTGAAGAATCGCGACAGCCAGCCTTGCGCATTCGCATCCGCGAGCGCGCCCTTGCCCCCATAGGAGAACCTCGCGGCGCCTACCTTGAGCGATGGAATGCTGTTGTCGGGTGCGAGGTCGATCGGCCGGATGACGCCGCTCATGCGCACATACTCCGAGCCTTGGTTGATTCCAATCAACTTCTCGCCCTTGACGAGCAGGTTCCCGTTGGGAAGTACTCTGACGACAGTAGCCGTGATGTAGCCCGTGAGACTGTTGCTCTGCGCGCTGTCACCCTCGCCGGCGAATTTGGTTGCATCGTTGATGTTGTTGCTGAGCAAGGGCACGCCGTGGAGGGTCGCGGCGGATCCCAGGAGTGTCATTCCCGGAAGAGTGTCGGTCGTCGTCTTCGCCGTGTTCGTCGTCGCGCTCTTCTTGGCGGCAGTGGATTCACTGAGAACGATCGTGACGATGTCACCTACGTGGCGGGCGACCGGGTTTTCGAACAGTGCAACATCCCGGCCAACCTGGTAGATGGCCCCGTTGCTCGCAGGGGCGACCGGCTCCTGGGCCCAGCTGAGCTGTTCGTCTTCCTTGGGCGGCTTCGGTGTCTGGCAGCCCGACAGGGCCACCAGCACCAGCATGGCGCACAGGACGGCACAGAATGTAACGTAGACTTTGCGCATGACGTTGCGTTGCTTCCTCGGTACGCTTACAGGTTCTGACTCAGGAACTGCAGCATCTGGTCGGTACTCTGGATCGCCTTCGAATTCATCTCGTAAGCGCGCTGGGTCTGGATCATGTCGACCATTTCCTGGACGACATTGACGTTGGAGGACTCGACCGATCCTTGCACCAGGGTCCCCATGCCCGTCAGCCCCGGGTTGCCCGTGGTCGGCGATCCGCTGGCGGCGGATTCCACCAGCAGGTTGCCACCGACGGTCTGCAGCCCCGCGGGATTGATGAAATCGGCCAGCTGCACGGTGCCCACCTGGGTAGGCGCCGACTGCCCGGCGATCTTCACGCTCACGACGCCGTCGGTGCCAATCGTGATGCTCTGCGCTCCGGTGGGAATGGTGATGGCGGGTTGGACCTGGTAGCCGCTCGAGTTGACGAGCTGGCCTTGCGCGTTGGTCTGGAAACTGCCGTCGCGGGTGTATGCGAGGGTTCCATCAGGCTGCAGCACCTGGAAGAAGCCGCGTCCCTGGATCGCGAGATCCAGCGAGTTCCCGGTGTTGTCGAGGTTTCCCTGGGTGTAGCTGCGCTCGGTGGCCACGACCCGGACACCGGTTCCGAGCTGCAGGCCTGTCGGGGAATACGTGTTCTGCGAGGTGGCGGCGCCGACCTGCGTGACGTTCTGGTACAGCAGGTCATCGAACACCGCGCGGCTTCGCTTGAAGCCGTTGGTCGCGACGTTGGCCAGGTTGTTAGCCGTGACCGTCATCTGCGTCTGTTGTGCGTCGAGCCCGGTTTTGGCGGCCCAGAGTGCTGGTTCCATTTCGTTACCTGTTCAGTGAGGGTTGCGGCGCGGTGCGCGGTCAGCCTGTGGTGAGCAATTTGGCGGACGCCGTGCTGTCGTCCTGCGCGGTATGCAGAGCTTTGATCTGCAGGTCGAAGCGGCGAGACAGCTCGATCATGTTCACCATGCAGCTGGCAAGGTCCACGTTGCTCGACTCCAGGGAGCCGGATTTGACGGTCGCCGAGGCATCCGCGACCGCCGGAGTGCCGTCAGTCGTGCGGAACAAGCCGTCGGGACTGCGCTGCACGCTGTTGAGCGGCGGATTGACGAGTTTGATGCGAGCTACATTGGCGCCTGTCTTGGGCGATTGACCCAGCGGCACGATCGAGATCGTGCCGTCGCTGCCCACCGTGACCGAAGTGGACGGCGGGATGCTGATGGGACCGTTATCCCCCAGCACCGGCAGGCCCGTTGCAGTCAGCAACTGGCCGGTGGGGTCTACGTGAAGATCCCCGGCGCGCGTGTAGGCCTCCTGGCCACTCGCATCCTGCACGGCAAAGAACCCCTGGCCTTGGATTGACAGATCGAGCGGATTGCCGGTCTGTTGCACCGAGCCTACGGTGTGATCCCAGCCAACGGTCTGGTCCGTGGCATATACGCGCGAGGCGTACCCCGGGCCCGTAACCGCGCGGCTCTGAAACGCGCTGAGATCGGCCTTGAACCCCGTCGTGCTCGCGTTCGCGAGGTTGTGAGTGTTGGCGGCCTGGGCGCGCAAGGTTTCCTTCGCGCCTGACATCGCAACATACAGCAACTTGTCCATGGCAGTCTCTTAAGTGGGGGTGCGCGGCTACTGGCGCATGTTGATGACGGTCTGGGTGATCTGGTTGTCCGTCTGGATCATCTGCGCGTTCGCCTGGAAGTTGCGCTGCGCCTTGATCATGTTCACCAGCGCGGCCGTCGTCTCCACGTTCGACTCCTCGATCGAGCCGGACTGGATGTTGCCGAAGCCGGAGTTTCCGGCTACGCCGTTGACGGCCTGGCCGGAGGCGTTGGTCTGCGCCCAGGTCGCATTGCCAAGCTGCTGCAGTCCTTGCGTGTTTGCGAAGTTCGCCATGGCGACCTGACCCAGGTTGACCGAACGGCCGTTGGTGAAGCGCGCCTGCACGACGCCGCTCTGGTCGATGCTGATGCCGGTCAGCTTGCCGGTCGTGAAGCCGTCCTGCGTCACGGCGGTAACGCCGAAGTTGTCGCCATATTGGGTGGTCTTGCTGAAGTCAAAAGTCATGTTCATTGCCGCAGCACCCGTGGCCGGTGTGTAGGCAGGGAAGGTGACCAGGCCGGCGGCGGGCGCGGTAAGGGCCCCGGTGTTCGAATAAGTGAGTGCCTGCTGCGTGCCAACGGCATTGCCATCTACATAGAGCTGAGACGTCCAGGCGTTGGCCGCCGCGCCCTTGATGAAATAGAGAGTCGCGGTGTGAGCGGCGCCCAACGAGTCGTAGGTCGTCAGCGAGGTCGTATTGGTGTAGCTGTTCGGATCGGTCGGGCTGAACACTGCATGGGGCGGCTGCGTGGCAGATGCTGGCAGATTGGCTGTGATCTGCGCCGTCGTGGTCGCATTGGGTGCGCTCTCGTTCGTGGTCAGCGAGAGATTCGCAAGGCCACCGGTGTTGAAGCCGCCGGTTGCCAGCGGCGGATACACCTGCAGATTCGCGCCCTGAGCGGTGACGACGTTGCCATTCTGATCGAGCTGGAACTGGCCATCGCGCGTGTAGCTCAGTGCGCCCCCGCTGCTCAGGGTGAAGAACCCGTTGCCGCTGATCGCCAGATCGAGGTTGTTGCCGGTCGTTTCGATGTTGCCCTGGGTGAATTGCTGGGCGACTTCCGAGACCGCGACGCCGTTGCCGACAGCCGTGGCGCTGACACCGCTCTGCGTGGAGGCGAACAGGTCGCCGAATTCCGCGCGCGAGCCCTTGAAACCCGCCGTTGAGACGTTGGCCAGGTTGTTCGCCGTCACCGACAGATCCTGGTTCGCCGCGTCGAGTCCGGTCAGAGCAATATTGAATGACATGCGTAATCTCCTGAAAATTTCAAATCGGGTTCGGTGCCGTTACATGACTGAGACGATTGAGCTCAACGGCACGGTGCCGGTGGCAGTCTCGACGTCCACGGCGTTGGTTGTGGGGTCAACGAGCACGCTGTCAACCTTGTTGACCACCATGGGATTGAGTGGCTGGGTCTGGCCAGCCACCGTGGCAGTCACGCCGATCGTGTACGTTCCGGCTGCCGCCGGGGTACCGGCGCTGGTGGTGCCATTCCAGACGAACGAAGTCAGGCCGCTGGTCGCAGGGGTCACCGTGAAGGTGTCAACTGTTGCACCCGTCGAGTCCTGTACGGAGACGCTGAGCTTCGAGGTGCCCGCAGGCGCTGTGACCGCGCCGCCGATGCCGCCGCCGGCAGCCAGAGTGGCCTGGGAGCCCGGCGCCAGAATGGAGCGGCCGATCAGGCTCGTGCCGCTCATGATGGCGGAGGCCTGCATGGAGCCCTGCATGCTCTGCATGGCAGAAACCTGGCTCATGCCCTCGAGCTGGGTGACGAACTGGGTCGGGTCCGTGGGTGACAGCGGGTTCTGATCCTGCATCTGTGCCGTGATGAGCTGCAGAAAATCAGACTGGTTGATCTGCATGTTGGCCGGGGTGTTGCTGAGGCCCGCGGCTGGAATGCTGGAGCCTGTGACTGAACTCGTAGTGGACATGCGGTGCCTTCCGTTACTTGATGGGGCGCTCAGGAGCCGAGCTTGAGGGTGGCGAGCATCAGATCCTTGGAGGTGTTCAGAACCTCCACGTTGTCCTGGTATGCGCGCGAGGCCGAGATCATGTCCGTCATCTCTTCGACGACGTTGACGTTCGGCGCGTAGACGTTGCCATTCTGGTCCGCGAGCGGATTGCCGGGATCGTACCGCTCGGTCGGCGGGGCATTGTTCTGCACGATGCCCGTGACCCGTACGCTTGCACCGTTGGCCCTGTCAGAGGCAGTGGCGCTCTGTCCGACTGCCGCCTGCACGGCCTGGAACACGGGATGGCGGGCCTTATAGACAGTGCTTGGGTCTCCACTGACGCTGTCTGCGTTGGCCAGGTTGCTGGCCACGGTGTTCAGCCGCACTGACTGTGCGCTGAGGCCGGAGCCGACGATGTCGAATATCTTGAAGGATGACATGGGGGACCTTACTGACCGCCTTATTGACCCGTTATGGCCGTCATCAAGCTTTTGATGCGTGAAGACAGGAAGGTGAGAGTGGCCTGGTAGCGGACCGTGTTGTCGGCGAAGGCTGCCTGTTCCTGCTGCGCATCCACGGTGTTACCGTCGAGCGAGGGTGCGAGTGGAACGCGATACTTAAGATTAGCGTTCGCCTCAGTCGTGGGATCCGTACCCAGGTGACCAGGGTTGGTTGTTGCGAGCGTCACTGGCGAAGGCGCGCCGCCAGATCCGCCGGTGTTGGCCATCGCAGTGCGAAAGTCAATGTCGCGGGCCTTGTAGCCCGGCGTATCGGCATTCGCGAGATTGTCGGCGAGGACTTCCATGCGCTTGGACTGCAACTTCAGTGCGTCCGCATGTACGCCGAGATACGTGTCCAGATTGAGCGCCATGATGGTAAGCGATCCGTCAAAAGTATGACCTGACGGATGCAGTGCAAGTGGTATGCCACGGGCTTGTTGTGGGCTTCCAGGCTGCCCAAGGACGAACTTGTGTGGTTGAGAGCGTGAGCGGGGTCACGCGCGCGGCAATGGATTGCCGCGCTGGTGGCGTACGAATAGCCGCGGTCTGCCGTAGTTCCAATTAACGGCAGCAAGGTTGATGACTTGAGCGCGCTCGTGCCAGGCGCGCGCCCGATCGGATCCGGCGCGCAGCGCATGAGAAGTATCGCAACAGTTGGCGCGGCACTTGCAAGCTAGCGGATCACCATGAAGAGAACGACGGAATATCGGCGGTTTGCAGCCCTCGCGGCCATGTTGCTCGCGGTGCACGCACCTTCGCAGGCCCAGGAGGCCGGGCGAGGCTATGGCGCCCCCGACGAAAGTGTGGAGTCTCTGGCCACCATCCGGTCTACCGCCCAGCTCTACGTCAAATCGCTCATTCCGCCGAGCGCCGGCGAGAGCACTGTCACGGTGGGTCAACTCGACAGCCGGCTGCGGCTCGCCCGCTGTCCGTCCAAGGATCTCTCCGCTTCACTGCCCGCTGGAATGGCCCTGCAGGCGCGATCGACCGTTGGCGTCACTTGCGGCGGGCCTGTTCACTGGACCGTCTATGTTCCCGTGACTATTGAGAGCAAGATCGATGTGCTCGTATTGACGCGAGCGGTGAACCGCGATGACAGGCTGACTCCCGCAGATGTGACCGTAGAGACGCGCAGAACGGCAGGGCCGGGCAACGCATATCTCACAAAGCCCGCGGAACTCAGCGGCCGTACTGTGCGGCGCCCGCTCGCGGCGGGCACAATTCTCTCCGTAGATATGTTTACTGCGGACTTGATCGTGCGTCGCGGACAGGCAGTGACGCTCCTTTCTTCCGGTGGTGCGGTGGAGGTCAGGGCAAGCGGCCGCGCGCTGGTCGATGGCGCCGCAGGTGCACGGATTCAGGTTCAAAACCTGAGCTCGATGCGTGTCATCGAAGGTGTTGTGGAAAGTGCGGACCTCATCAGAGTAGCCCGGTGACGCACTGCAAGCTCCCAGGAATCCCTGGCACACCGAGCGCTCGCTCGGTCAGCTCACGTTAGAGGAGATCTAGATGGATCAATCACAGTGCCGCGAAAGACTCGGCCGTCTCATGGGCGAAGAGAGCAGCGCGCTGAACGAGCTTTCGGTGCTTCTCGAGCGCGAGCACGGTTACCTCGAGGCCAACGATGTTGTATCCCTGGAAGGTGCTACTCGTGAACGGCACAGATGCGTCGGGCGGATCTTCCGCATTGACGAAGAGCGCCGCAGTCTCTGCCGCGACATGGGATATACGTTGGACCTCAAGGGGCTGGAGGAGCTCATTCGCTGGTGTGATCCCAAAGGCACACTGGCGGGGGGTTGGGCAGAGTGCTTCGCCGCCGCAGACAGATGCCGCCGCTTCAACGACCGCAATGGCGCTTTAGTAGCCGCGCGGCTCACACACGTCCAGGCCCGGCTTGGTACCCTGATAGACAGCCGCCGCGAGACCACGACCTACGGACCGCGAGGGGGGTACAGTCAGGCCTCATCGGGTCGCGTATTGACGACAGAAGCGTGATTCGCATCGCACTCTAAAGTTCTCGGCGACCCTGCCGCTAAAGGGGCGAGAGGTACTTAGGGTGCGTCGCATGCGACGCCCGCGCAGAAGGAGAGTCGGCGTGTCTAGCAAAATAAGTGGAATCGACAGCGCCCAGATCGCATCGGTGGGTGCGGGTCGTCCCGTACAGCGTTCACAGGATGCTGTAAGCGGTGGCGCGAGCGGCGATACCTCAAACGACGGCTCTCAGAACGTCCAGATCACGGGCACCGCCCGTCAGCTCGCAGACCTCGAGCAGAAGGTCCGCGATCTTCCTGCGGTCAATTCGCAGCGCGTCTCACAATTGCAGTCGGCAATAGAGCAGGGCACTTACACGGTTCGCCCGGAACATATCGCCGACCAGCTTATGTCACTCGAACGGGCTCTGAGCAAGCTGCCGGATGCCAAATCAGGCGCCTCGGGAGAGTAGACCAGTGGCTGTCGCGCCTGCGGTCGATGCAGATGTCTGCCGGGAGCACCTTGGCACTCTCCTGACCGAGGAGATCGATGCGCTGCGCGAGCTGGAAGATCTCCTCACACGCGAACACGAAGTGCTGGGCGCAAAGAACGTCGCAGCAATTGAGCGGACCGCCCTGGTCCGTCAGCAGATGATGGGCGACCTGGCGCGTACGGAGGAGCAACGCCGCTCCCTATGTACGATGCACGGCTACACGCCCGATTGGGTCGGCCTCGAGAGTTTGATGGGATGGTGCGACCCTGAAGGCACGCTGCTATCGCGCTTACGCGAATGTGCGCGGCGAGCCACCCAGTGCCGTGATCTCAACGACAGGAACGGCATATTGGTCGCGGCACGTTTGAAGCATGTCGAAGGGCTGCTTGCCGTCCTGACAAACGGTGCGAGCCAACCGGTGACGTACGGACCCAAAGGCTTGGCACCCAAGGCGAAGCGCTCCCACGAATGGGGTGCGGTGTAAGCCGTCACTGCGGGCGCGCGCCGGGATCTCTTGCCGGGGCGTCTTTGGCCGCAGGTGCTCAGCCTAACGCTTCGCGCAGCGACTCGATGTCGGTTGCCGACTCGGCAATGAACGCCTCGCACGCGGCCGCATCCAACCTCAGCCTCTGCAGTGGCTTGGCGCAATGAACCTGCGCCTGCAGCACCTGTGGCTGGTTGTGATGCTCGGCCAGTATCGCACCGACGATCAACACATCGGTCAGGGTCAAGGGGCCGCGGGTGTCGCGCTCCAGGTTCTCCGAATCGTGCACGGCCTGCACGATCTCATCGGCGATCCCCCAGTTCTCCAGCAATGCCGCGGCAATGCTCAGATGCCAGTCCTGCTCGATGGCCTGGTAGCTGGCCTGGTCCGCGAACAGCGTACGGTGGCCGCTGGCGCGAGTCAGAAGGTAGAGACGGCCGATGCCCTGCAACAGGCCGGCCAACAGCGCGGTATCCGGATTGACAGTGGTCAGCCGGCGCGCAACGACACAGCTCAGACTGGCCACCAGGACGCTGCGGCGCCATAGCACGCCCAACGGTGCTTCCAGCCCTTTCAACAACGGTGCATCACGGAGCTGGCGCATCGCAAAGGCGATCGTCGCCGAGCGGACGGTGTCGAGGCCGACGCGCGCCACCGCGGCGCGCAGATCCGTGACACGGGCGCCGGCAGGGTTCAGAGCGGCCGAATTCGCCACCCGGATGATCTGGGAGGCCAACACGGGCTCGCTGCCCAACACCTTGACGATGCGGCCGGCATCAGCGTTCGCATCGCCCAGGACTTTCTGCACGCGCATCACGATGTGCGGAAAGCCCGGCAACTCGATTTTGCCCCCGGACAGCTCCGCGGCGAGTGCCTGGACGAATGTGAAAGCGACGTCAGCGTCGCGCTCGCCTCCAGCGCCCGGCGGGGGGGATTTTTGTGCGAGGCTCATGGATTCTCGCTTTCAGGCGCCCAGCGCCTGTCGCAGGGTGTCGATCTCATGCTCGGACTCGTCAATGAGCTGCTCGTAGGCCGCACGGTCGATTTGCATCCGCTTGCAGGCGGCGACGTCGTGCATGTTGAGCTCGATGGTCTCCGGATGATCCTTGAATGCGGCCAACAGGTAACCCACCGTGACGACGTCCGTCAGGTCCACCGGCCCCGAATGCAACCGCTCGAGATCCTCGAAGTTACTGACGGCCTCGACGACTTCCTCCGCCATTTCCCAGTTCTCCAGCAGCGCCTTGGCTATCGCGCTGTGCCAGTCGCGGACGATCGAGGTGTAGACCGCCTGGTTGGCGAACAAGCCGGGGTGTTGGGCCGAGCGTGTCAGGATGTAGAGCTGGCCGATGCCATGCAGCAGCCCGGCGAGCAGCGCCGTGTCGGGATTGACCTTGCTGTAGCGGCGTGCAACCGCATGCGACATGGCGGCGACCGCGGCGCTGCGCTTCCAAAGCTCATCGAGCGGCACCTCGAGCCCTTTGAGCGCGTCCTGCTTCTTGAGCTGTGACATCGCGAACGCAATCGCCGCGCTGCGCACCATGTTGAAACCCATACGCGAGATGGCGCTCCTGAGCTCGGTAATCGGTTTGCCGCTGAAATTCAGGGCCGCCGAATTGCCGATCTGCATGAGCCGCGCGGCCAGGGCAGGCTCGGAGCCCACGACTCGAACCACCATGTCCTGGGAGACATTCTCATCCGAGAGCACCTTGCGGACCCGCAGGGCGATGTCCGGAAAGCTCGGCAGCTCCACCTTGCCCTTGGAGAGCTCGGCGGCGATTGCCTGGACGAAGGCAAAGGCCTGCGTATCGATGGGGAAACTGGTCTGGGTCTGTGCGGCCGTATTCATCGTAGTCTCTTTGCCGGATCAGCGCTGATCGTCGCCTAGGCTCATCCTCGCGTGAGTTGCGACATAATTTCTCGGGTGTGGGTCACGCCTCGCGTGCTTGTCGGGTTATGTCCATCGAATCTGCCAGTGAGCGAATCTTGCCGGCCACGGAATCCAGCGCAATTACATGTTGCGCTGCACCCAGGGAGACCGCTTCGCCGGGCATTCCCCACACCACGCTCGTCGCCTCGTCCTGCGCGATCGTCTGGCTCCCCGCGTCCAGCATCTCCTTGAGTCCCTTCGCGCCGTCCTTACCCATTCCCGTGAGGATCACGCCGATCGCATTGCGGCCGGCGTTTTGGGCCACTGAGCGGAACAGCACATCCACGGAGGGTTTGTGCCGGTTCACAGGCACGCCATCATCCAATCGCAGCACGTAGCGGGCGCCGTCGCGAACCACCATCAAGTGCCGATCTCCCGGCGCGATGTACACGTGGCCGGCGAGGACCTGCTGGCCATCCTCCGCTTCGTAAACGGTCATCTGGCAGCAGTCGTTCATGCGCTTGGCGAACGGCGTGCTGAAAGCCTTGGGAATGTGCTGTGCGATTACAACACCCGGTGTGTCGGGCGGGAGCTTTGTCAACACGTCCTTGATGGCCTCGGTACCGCCGGTGGACGCGCCGATCGCAATGATTCTGTCTGTCGTGCGCAGCTGTTTGGAGCCTGGCAGTTTGGGCAGGACCGCATCGGTGCTGAACTTCGGGCGTACGGCGATGGCGCCGGCCCGTACCGCGTCCAGGGCACGCACGCTCGCCCGTGAGGCCGTCTTGATCTTCTCGATCAACTCCTCGCTGTAGTCCTTGAGTGTGGCCGCAAGGTCGATCTTCGGCTTGGACAGGTAGTCAACCGCACCGATCGCCAGAGCGTCGAGTGTTACATCGGCGCCGCGCTCCGTGAGCGAAGACACCATGACCACCGGCATCGGCCGTAACCGCATCAGGTTCTTGAGGAACGTGATGCCGTCCATCTTCGGCATCTCGACATCGAGCGTCAGTACGTCAGGGTTGAGCTGCTTGATCTTCTCGCGTGCCACATGCGCATCGCTCGCGGCTCCCACGACCTCGATCCCGGGGTCCGCCCGCAGGATGTCGGTCAGAAGGCTGCGCACCAGCGCGGAATCGTCCACGATCAGGACACGGATTCGCCGCTTCCCTGCGGGAGGTGTTTCGGGGTAAGCGGGGGTCGGCATTCTCGAGTCTCCAGTGGGATTCGCGTTCAGTCAAACAGCTCAACGTCGCCGCCGCCGGCTGCCTTGCTGCCGATGCTGGCGAGATATAACTGCTCGTGGTGGCTGATGATGCGATTTTCGACAGGACGCAGCCGCCGCATCTTGACGCGTCCGCTCGCGGGGAAGTACACGACCTTGCGCGGCTGGGTGCCGCCAAGATCCTCAGCCGCAATCCGATACCCTTCCAGGTGGATATAACTGCGGAAGAAATCGATGTTGCGTGCCCCGACATCGGTCATGCCGGACAGCACCCGTCCACCGCCGAATACCTTGATCTCCAGGCGCTCGCGCGTGGCTCCGAGCTTCAACAGGTCGTTGACGAGGCTCTCCATTGCATACGAGCCGTAGCGCGTGGCGAGGCCGATCGCAGGATCGAGCCAGTTGTTGGGCCCGGTGGAGGCGTCCTCCGGGAGCATGAAGTGGTTCATGCCACCGACATTCCTGACCGGGTCGCGCACACACGCGGAAATGCACGAGCCGAGTACCGTGGAGATGGCCTCGTCGGAGCGCGTCACGTAATACTCGCCCGGCAGAATCTTCACCGTCCAGTGATCGACCTGTGGGTCCCAGAAGCGCTGCATGTGCGCAAACGCCGGCAGCATCGGCGGCTGTTCCGGCCGTGCGGTGCGTAGCACGGTGCTCATGCGCCCCTCCGGTATACCGTCTTGCCGATGAGCGTGTAATCCTCGCTCACCTTGAAGAGACTTTCGGAATGACCGAGAAACAACAGGTTGCCGGGGCGCTGCAGCTGCGATACGCGGGCAAACAGGTCACGCTGCGTATCCTTGTCGAAATAGATCACCACGTTGCGGCAGAACACGGCATCCAGCGGGCCGCGCATCGGCAGCAGGTGCATGAGATTGAGCTGCTTGAAGGTGATCAGAGATTTGAGCTCGGGGGTCGCCTCGTAACAGAGTCCTTCGCGCTCGCGCCGCTCCGTGAAGAAGCGGGTGCGGCGCTGCAGGGTCATGTTCTTCAGCCGTTCCTCGGCGTAGACGCCGCGGCGTCCACGTTCTAACACGTCGGAGTCGAGATCGGTCGCGAGTATGCGCACATCCCAGCGCCGCACGTCGGGAAGTGTTTCGAGGACGGTCATGGCGAGCGAGTACGGCTCTTCGCCTGTCGAGCAACCGGCTGACCAGATCCGCAGGCGCCCTGGTGCACCCGCTGCCATGGGCGCCAACACGTGATCGCGCAGGTAGTCGAAATGGTGCGGCTCGCGGAAGAAGGCAGTCAGGTTGGTGGTGATCGCGTTGCAGAACTGAACGATCTCCCGGCCGCCATCGTCGGCCAGCAGGTCGCGGTATTCCGCGAAGCTCCTGAGTTGCAGGGCGCGCAGCCGCCGCGCCAGGCGGCCGTACACGAGCTCGCGTTTCTGGTCCGAGAGATTGATGCCCGTGATCTGCTTGACGAGCTTGCGTAACGCTTCGAAGTCTTCGTTGCCGAACTCGAACTCACGCAGACGGCTCATGGTCTGGGTGTCGTGCAGCAGCGGAATGGGGGTGCTGTTCTTCATCGGTAACTCATCAGAAGAGCTCGATGCTTCCTTCGATGCTGCCCTCATTGGCGGGCAGGGCCGGAACCGTGGCGAGCAGTGGCGCGGCCCCAAGTCCCGTCAGGAGGTCGCGGGCCTGTGTCAACTGCTGCATGAGACGATCATGGAATTGCAGGCTCTCGATGCACACGGCGAGATCGCGCGCGAAGGCATCGCGTAAGACCCGCACGTCTGCGGCCGGGTTGGGGGCCGCTTGGCCGAACAGCGGCGTACCGCTGTCAGTGAGTGTCTGGGCCATGCGAGCCAGCGCGCCGCTGAGGCGCGCAATGGGAATGTCCGATTGCTGCAGGCCGTGCACCAGCAGCAAGGTGGCGCGCTCCATTGCTGCATCGCAACTCGAGGCTCGCGTACCTGTCCCGGCAGACTCCTGAACTGCAACAGGACGTAGGCGCGAGACGTCTGTTATTCGCTTCATGATTCTCGATGGTGACCGACGGGTCCCTCGCGTGTGCTCCTTCCTGAACGCGCCAGGTGACTCTGGCGCGGTGTGCGGCCGCGCCAGAGATTATCGGGTCAATATCGGTGCGATTCGTTGTCGGACCTTCGGAGCGTAGGATCTATCAGCCGCTCTTGGCCTTGAACGTACGCACCTGCTCATTGAATTTCGCAGCAACTTTCTGCAGCGTGTCGACCGCATTGTTGTGCATGCGCTCTTCGTCGCTGTGGCTCAAGCGATTCTGCTTGGCTTCGAACTCCAGGCACTTCGTGTAGGTGTCTACGTCGCCGTTGTATTCCTTCAAGGTGTTCATCGCCGTGATCATTTCCTGCTGACTGGCGGTGTTACCGTCGGGAATCTTGCTGGGCGCCGGCGGCAGCACGCAGTCGGCGTGAGCTGGCAGGCTGGCAGCGTATGCCAACGCTACGGCCAGAAGAATTCGCTTCGGTGAGTTCATGATCGTCGTCCTCGCTCAATGCTGATGAATAAATAATCGGTTCGCCCGGTCCGCGCGCTGCGGGCGCTCAGCCGAGCACCTTCGCAATCGTTGCCAGGAGTTTCTCCGGGTTGAACGGCTTCACCAGCCAACCCGTGGCGCCCGCGGCTTTACCGGCCTGTTTGCGTTCCGTGGTCGCTTCGGTCGTCAGGACCAGGAGCGGTACGTACTTGTAGGTCGCAAGCCCGCGCAACTCCCGCACCAGCGTGATGCCATCCATCTTCGGCATGTTGACATCTGTGATCACGAGGTCGAATTTTCGCGCTTCAGCTTTCTGCAGCGCTTCGCAGCCGTCTGCAGCCTGCTCTACCTGGTGGCCTGCGCCGGTCAGCGTAATGCCGACCATCTGCCGCATCGCCGCTGAATCATCTACTGCCAGAATTTTGGCCATAGCCTTTTCTCCTGAGGGCCTATGGGTTAGAACTCACGCCATTCGGAGTCGCTCTTCGCATCGCTTCCCTGGGCGTTGGCGGCCCCTGGAGAGTTGATTGCGGCGAGCGTGCCGTTACCGCGCTTGCGTGCCGTAGCCAGGTCCGCAGCCCCGGCGCCGGCCTTCGATCTGTCGGCCCACGGGCGCTGGCTGCCACGGCGCTCGGCCCGCTGCGCAGCCGGCCCACGCGCGGGTGCAACCGCCGCCGCGGGCGCCGAGTAGCTCTTTGCGCTCTCGATCATGTCGTTGACGCGATAGCGGTCGAGCATATGATTCAGGCCGCGTACCTGTTCGGCCATGGCCTGCGAGGCTGCCGTCGCTTCTTCGACGAGCGCAGCGTTCTGTTGTGTCAGCTCGTCCATCTGCATGACTGCGCGGTTGACCTGCTCGATCCCGGATGACTGCTCGCGCGAGGCGGCAGCGATCTCGGCAACGATGTCGGAGACCTTCTTCACCGAGGCCACGATCTTCTCGAGCGTCTGGCCCGACTGGGTGACGAGCACCGAGCCGTCTTCGACCTTGCGCACGGAGTCCTGGATCAGATCTTTGATCTCTTTTGCTGCGGTAGCGGAGCGGCCTGCGAGGCTGCGCACTTCGCTCGCGACCACCGCAAAGCCGCGGCCCTGCTCGCCGGCGCGGGCTGCCTCGACCGCGGCATTCAGCGCCAGCAGGTTGGTCTGGAACGCGATGTCGTCGATGACGCCGATGATGTCGGCAATCTTCTTCGATGCATCGTTGATATCGGACATGGCCTTGACGGCCTGGTTGACCACCGAGCCGCCTTTCTCCGCCTGGTCGCGGGCCGCCATGGCCAGCTGATTCGCCTGGCCGGCGTTGTCGGCGTTCTGCTTGACCGTCGTGGTCATCTCTTCCATGGAGGAGGCGGTTTCCTCGAGCGAGGAGGATTGCTCCTCCGTGCGCTGCGACAGGTTGGCATTGCCGGTTGAGATCTCGTCGGCGCCGCGATGCACCTCGGCGGCCACGCCTTTGACCTTCGAGACGACCTCCGCCATGTTGTCGGCGAGCTGGTTGACTCCGCGGCTCATGGCCTCGAAGAAGCCCGCCTTGCCGGCGAGCTCGATGCGCTTGCCGAGGTCGCCACCGATGACGGCGGTCAGCATGGTCTGCATCTCTTTCTCGACGGCCACTTCAGGCGTGCGGTCCGTCCACTCGACGACCGTGCCGATGCGCTCGCCCGTTTCGCTTACCACCGGGTTGCTGATGGTGCGGAAGGTGCACGCGCCGAGCAGACGCTCCTGAGTGTCGCAGCCGGAGAGTGTATCGAGCATCCGCCGCTGTTGAGCCGGATCGGTGGTCAGCGAGTCCAGGCTCGAGCCGCGCAACCGGTGCGCGTCGAAGCCCGGCAGGGACTTGCGGATCTCGTGCTGACTGCGCGCGAAAGTCGTTTGCGCGGTTTCGTTTACATAGATGATCTGATGCTGGCCGTCGGCGAGCACCACGCTCGTTGAAACCTTGTCGAGCGCCTGGCGGATGCGGGTGTTTTCCGCCGCCACCGCGCGCTCGTTCTCGATCTGCGTCCGCAGCTTGCTCTGCATCTCGTCCAGCGCAGTCAACACCTGGGCCGCTTCGTCATTGCCGTCCTGGCGGATCTCGTTGTCGTACCTGCCGGAGGAGATGTTGCCGAATACCTCGATGGCGTGCGCCAGCGGGCTGGCCAGCGAGCGGGTGATCAACCACGACAGGGCCAGCGCGAAGGCGAGGGCAAGAGCCGTGATGGTGGAGGTGAGATTGCGCCAGGTCGTCACCTGCGACAGGCGCTGTTGGACCGCGGCATTCATGGCCGCATAGCTGACATCCGACAGCTCCTTCAGCGTGGAGCTGACATCGCGCGAGGCGGAGTACACATCCGCGGTCGTGATCTCCATCTTCTGCGCGTCGAGGATCTTTTCCTTCACAACCGCGTAGAAGGACGCGAAGGCGCTGCGGGCGGCCTCGACCTTCGGGCGCACATGGGTCTTGGCATCTTCGGAGGCCCGCTCGAGGTCGCGGGCAGCGGCGTCAAAGTGCTCGACGAACGCCTCGTGGTACAACTGGATGGCCATGCGGTCATCGCCACCCAGGTACCCTTTGATACTGGCGCGAGCCGCGTACCAACGCACGTCGCCCGAGGCAATCAGGGCGCCCGGAACGTTGCGCGTGGCAATCTGGATCAGCACGGCCGTCTCCGGCGAAGGATCGACGGTCATGCCCGAGCGGGCCGCAACTGTTTCTCCGAGCTTCTGGATGTGAGCGAGCAGGGTGTTGTGGCGGGCTACCGCCTCATCGGGGCTGAGCTTGGCGCCCTCACTCTTCAGCCGCTCCCAATCGGACTTGATGGAAGCCCAGCTTTCCGCGACTTTGAAGCGGCTGCCCACCTGGTTGTCGCTCGCGTCAACTTCCTCGATGTGCTGTTGCATCTGCGACTCCGAGGCGCTGACCTCGTCGCGCCCGGCCGAATCGCCCGTCAACACGGCAAAGAGGCGACTGCGGTGGTTGGCCATTTCGGCCAGCACGCCTCCGACCGCCTGTACGTAGCGGGCGCCCTCGATCTCGTCCTTGGCGAGAGCGACCTGTGAATTGGCTCCGCCCAGGTAGAAGATGCCGAGCAGCGCGCTGGGGACGGCCATGGCCGCCACGAGCACTGCAAGCTTCTGCCAAAGCTTCAACCGACTGAGAAAGTTCATGTCCGTTAAGTCCTTGTCCAATGACTCGTTGAATCAGAATTCCTGCCAGTCACTGTCGCCATCCGCGGCGGCCGCGGCGACCTGGGCATTCCCAGAGGCGCGGCTACGAGGGACTGAGCCGCGGCGCTCGCTGCGTGGCGCCGGCTGTTCATTCCTGCTGTCCACCGCGGCGCTTGCCGCGGGTTTCGTTCCGACCCGCATCACACCAGTGTTGCTGCGGATCAGGTCGCCGAGCTGGTAGGTTCCCATCATCTCGTGCAGGGCATGGGCTTCGTGAGCCATGGCCTGCGAGGCGGAAGTTGCCTGCTCGACGAGCGCTGCATTCTGTTGAGTCAGCTCGTCCATCTGCAGCACGGCCTGGTTGACCTGTCCGATCCCAGCCGACTGCTCACGGGATGCTGCGGCAATTTCGGCCACGATGTCCGAGACCTTCTTCACCGAAGCAACAATCTGTTCGAGAGTCTGACCCGAGCGGGTGACATACACCGAGCCGTCTTCAACCTTCTTGACACTGTCCTTGATGAGGTCTTTGATTTCCTTCGCGGCGGTGGCGGAGCGGCCTGCCAGCGTCCGTACCTCGGTCGCTACCACCGCAAAACCGCGTCCCTGCTCGCCCGCACGGGCGGCTTCGACGGCTGCGTTCAGGGCGAGCAGGTTGGTTTGAAAGGCAATCTCATCGATGACGCCAATGATGTCCGCAATCCTTCGCGCCGACTCGTTGATCTCCGACATCGCATGTACCGCCTTGTTCACTACGCTGCCGCCTTGTTCGGCCTGGTCGCGCGCCGCCACGGCGAGTTGATTGGCCTCGCCCGCGTTATCCGCATTCTGCCGTACCGTGGTTGTCATCTCTTCCATCGACGATGCGGTCTCCTCCAGCGACGCCGACTGCTCCTCGGTGCGTTGCTGCAGGTTGGTATTGCCGTTCGCGATCTCCTTCGAGCCGCGATAGACCTCTGCAGCCGCGTCCTTGACCAGGGCAACGATCTCGGCCATGTTGTCGGCGAGTTGATTGATGCCGCGGCTCGCAGCCTCGAAGAAGCCCTCCTTGCCGTGCAGCGCGATCCGGCTGGCGAGATCTCCGCTGATGACGGCTGAGAGCATCGTCTGCATTTCTTTTTCGATGCCAACTTCCTGCGTGCGGTCGGTCAACTCCACGACGGTGCCGATGCGTTCGCCGTTGTCGCCGACGACGGGACTGCTCACGCTGCGGAATGTGAGGGACCCCAGCGTCCGTTCGTGCACTTCGGAGCCGGTCAAGCCATCCAGCGTGCGGCGTTCGCGAGCCGGATCAGAAGAAAGGGTATCCAGGCTGGACCCGCGCAACCCCCGCGCATCGAAGCTCGGCAGCGTTTTGCGAATCTCTCCCTGGGCACGCGCGAAGGTCGTCTGCGCCGTATCATTGAGATAGATGATCCGAAGCTGGCCGTCCGCCAACAGCACGCTGGTGGAGGCCTTGTCGAGCGCAGACCGGATACGGGAGTTTTCAGCCGCAACGGCGCGCTCGGTCTCAATTTGCGTCCGCAGCGTGCCCTGCATCCTGTCGAGTGCGCCCAATACCTGGCTGGCTTCGTCCGTGCCGCTCACCGTAATCTCGTTCTCATAGTTGCCCGCCGAGATTCGGCTGAATACCGTCACTGCGTAATGCAGAGGCCGCGCGAGCGAGCGAGTGACCAGCAGTGACAGCGCGAGTGCGAGACAGAGAGCGAGGCCCGTGGATGTGGCGGTAATCAGGCGATGTTGATTGGTGCGGGCCAGCCGTTGCTCGACTGCTTTGGTCAGCGCGTCGTAGCTGACAAGAGAGACCTTTTTCAAAGCCCGGTTCGTGACAACGCCGGCGTCATAGATGGCGCCGCCGGTGATGTCCATGTTG
>Ga0307479_10001688_pt1 | contig 20198 bp, 16 predicted proteins | sample atmos_gasesECM4C_FD_203743 | JGI IMG/M metagenome (GOLD analysis project Ga0307479, IMG submission 203743) | Hardwood forest soil microbial communities from Morgan-Monroe State Forest, Indiana, United States - atmos_gasesECM4C_515 | ecosystem: Environmental > Terrestrial > Soil > Temperate...
GCAAGTTCAAAGCCTCCAAAGATTCGTTGGGATTCCGATTCTTGTGCATACTTGAGCGGCTTTCCGCTCAATTTTCAAATCACGTAATTGTGGCAGGCCCCGATTGGCAAACTCGACTGTTGTCTCGCTCCGTTGGTCCTGGTGAATCTACCGTCATACTGAATGTGCCTGATCGATTGATCTTTCAAAGAAGCTCTGATTCTAATTACCGCCGCAGTCCGGGATGTCTCCTCCTGTATCATGGAACTCTAAACTGGCACCAAGGGCTGGACACGGCCGTTCTGGCGTTTGCAAAAATCAAGGATCGTGTTCCTGAAAGTCTATTTCATATCTACGGAGATGGGCCCTCCAAGCAGGAACTCCTGGCCCTGATTCAGAAACACCACATTGAGGACCGAGCAGCGATTTACGATCGAATACCGCTGCGTGAGATTGCGTCCGTCCTGGAAACTGCTCAACTTGGAATTGTTCCAAAACGCAAAGACGAATTTGGCAACGAGGCCTTCAGCACCAAAATCCTGGAATTTATGGTCATGGGAGTTCCAGTGATTGTCTCGGACACCAAGGTGGACCAGGCCTATTTTGATTCCTCGTTGGTGCGTTTCGTTCGAGCTGAAGATGTGGACGATTTAGCTGAAAGCATGCTCGATTTGATTGAACACCCGGAAAAACGAAGAGCGTTGGCGGAGCATGCGTTCCAATTCGTAACCAGCTCGGATTGGTCTGTCAAAAAGCAGGATTATTTTGATCTCGTTAAAAGGCTTCTGGAAAAACAGACAGAAAGCCGTAGCTCCTAACATCTCTAGCCCTCTGAGCACCTGCTCCAACTCGCGCGGGATGAAGTCACGGGATTACTGCGGTTCAGCGCGCCTCTTTGAGCTGGGAGGGTGGCTGTAGATAGCGAGAGAGCGCTGCTCCTGTGACATCGAAATGCGCATTCATAATCTCGACGTGATCGCCCGGCACCGTCACGGTTTCGAACTCTTTCGCTAACTGGCCCCAGACTGCTGTCGGATCCGCAGGAAACTCCGTTACGGTTTCAGCCCTCACGAACTTGATGCCTCCAGGATAAAAACGTGGTCGGTAGCTCTTTAGACCGAGATAAGCGCGATCACGCATTTTCAGCATGGCGGGGGTGAACCAAACGTCCAGCGGCAGTCCATTCTTCCTGGAGACATCGCTTCGAGGAAAGAAAGTCAAGCGTTCGGCAGGATGGAGAATGTAGCTGATAGCTTGTGGCATCGGCAAGCGAGTCACAATGCGAGCGTGACGCTTTGCCCGGCGGAAAATTAGCTGAAGGTTTTGTCCCAAGGAAAGATATTGCCGATGAGGATAGGCTTCCACTAAGACCAAGAGCCCGATTGCTTCCCCATTGGCAATGAGGTGCTGGGCTAGCTCAAGCATGACAAGTCCGCCCAGCGAATAGCCAATCAGGTAATAAGGGCCATGAGGTTGTCGCTGTTTGATAGCGTCGAGAAAATATTGAGCCATATCTTCGATGCGCTCGAGGGGCTCTTCCTTGCCTTCCACACCTTTGGATTGCACGCCGTAAATAGGCTTCGCGGTACGGATGTGTTTCACGAGCTGAAAGAAGTCCATAACATTGCCGCCAATTCCAGGGGTGATGAAGATGGGCGGTTCTTCACTGCCTTCTTTTAGAAGCGTAAGGGCAGGAAAGCGAAACTTATCGGGATTCTCCAGGATTTCTGCCAAGGCTCGAATCGTCGGAGCCTGGTAGATCATTACGGGCGGGAGATCAATGCCACAAACCTTCGACATTTCTGTAAACACCTGCAGGGCAAGTGAGGAATCCCCACCAAGGTCAAAGAAATTGGCGTCTGCATTGATGGGTGAAATATCCAACACGCGTTCCCAGATAGGGGTGAGTAAGTCGATGTGGTTCGGCACGTTAGATTTCAATCACAGATCAGAGTGGGCCTGCAGTCTAGTATTGAATGTACCATGTACGTAAGAGGAACTGAGAAGGCAATCGGGGAGATTCGCGTACCAAGCGTTACCTTCACGCGACCGGTGAAAATGAGGCGATCATGATAAAACTCACGTCGCTCTGTCATGCTCGTCGAGCTTCCGGGCACTTCGTTTTCATTGCAACATACAGAGTTATTCCGGCAAGGGGAGGGTGCACGAAGAGGTTCGGCGTCTAAAGCCGAGAGTGGGCGAAATCCCAATATAGTTGTCGTGCCCTCGTATAGAGTGGTCCAAAGGGCAGATTGCGGCCATCGATTTTAGTTACTGGGACCACCTTCGAATAGTTCCCGGTCGCAAAGATCTCGTCCGCGGACTTAAAGTCCTGGTAGTTCAAAGTCTTTTCGATTACAACAACTCCAGCACCCCGCAACAATTGAATTACTCTTTGGCGCGTTATGCCCGCGAGAAAAGTTCCATTGGGAATAGGCGTAAAGACCACACCATCCTTCGCCATAAAAATATTCGAAGTGGAAAGTTCCGCCACATTGCCCAGCATGTCACAGACGACGGCATTGTCGAACCCTCGGGATTTGGCTTCCAGAAGGGCACGTGCGTTATTGGGATAAAGACACCCCGCCTTTGCATCCACCGGCATGGTCTCGTAGGTCGGCCGGCGAAAGGGAGACAGGGTGACGGAAAATCCCTTGGGCGGGCGCATGGGCGCCTCATAAATCGAGAGGCACCACTTCGTCGACTCAGGATCATGCGCTTGAACCCAAGGCCCTTCCTTCTCTGCCCAATACATAGGCCGGATATAAAGGGCAGCCTCTTGTCCAAACTTGGCCACGCCCTCCCGAGCCAAAGCCACCCAACGTTCCACCGGGACTAGTGGCTTCAAGTAAAGTTTCTTTGCCGAATCATTCACTCGAGCACAATGAAGGTCCAAATCCGGAATAACCCCTTCGAAAGCTCGGGCTCCATCGAAAACCATGGAACACAGCCAGGCCGCATGCGTCCGGACGCCCATGATCGGCAGGTTGCCCTCGTGCCACCTGTCCTCGAAAAAAGTCAAAGTCTTGGACAACGCTTGTCCGTCCGCCATTTGTGTACTCCTTTTGCCTATGCAGTTCCACAATCATGCCAGAATCCGGGGTGGTGGTCGTTCACAGAATAGAAGCCCGTTCCGGGTGTGGGGTTCGAATTGTCGGACAAGCCGGCAAGGACTCAGACCCGGAAACTGGGCTTGTTCCATCCTACGGAGATCTGCGTCCCATTCATGAAAGTAGAATGCTTTGGTGACTCCATTGGCATGAGTTTCCCTAAATCGAGCGATGCCAACTACAATCAATCTCATGTCTCGAGGCTGGGGTTTAAGCAAACTCGATTTACCGAGGTCCGGGACTTGGCGAATCACTTTTGCTCCTGAAACAACGATTTCTTCGAATTGTGCCCTGAGCGCATGGAAGCAAACAAACAAGAGATGACTCGCGACAGCAACTTTGAGTTGCACGCCGCATCTGCCGCACCGGCACGATATTGCATGATTACGGCGGTACGAGATGAGGAGCAATTCATTGCTCGTACCATGGAGTCTGTCCTTGCACAAACCGTTAAGCCGCTTGAATGGATTATTGTAGACGACGGATCCAAGGACCAAACCGGAGCGGTCATCACTCAATATGCCAAGCAAAACTCCTGGATTCGATTGGTACGCCGAAAGGACCGCGGACATCGCTCAAAGGGCGGAGGCGTAGAAGCCTTTCTGGAAGTTTTCCCAATGATTTGCTCCCGCGATTGGGAATACTTGGTGAATCTCGATGGTGACCTGACCTTCAACGCCGACTACTTAGAACAGTGTTTTGAACAATTTCGCCGCATGCCTAAACTTGGAATTGGAGGCGGCACCGTTTACGTGCAGATGGGCGGCCGTTGGCAACCAGAGCAAGCACCAGCTTTTCACGTTCGAGGTGCTGCTAAAATTTATCGAAGGGAGTGTTGGGAAGCGCTTGGGGGGCTGTGGCCAGGTCTCGGATGGGACACAGTAGATGAAGTCAAGGCGAATCAGCTTGGCTGGACTACCCGGTCGTTTCCCGACCTAAAGCTGTACCATCACCGTTTGAGCGGCGCAATGTGGGGAGCCTGGGGATTTTCGGTGATGGACGGAGAAGCGGACTATGCTGTCGGATACCTCCCTTTGTTCTTCGGACTCAAGTGTGTGCGTCATCTGGTCAAATGGCCCATTTTCCTCCGAAGTATCGGGATGCTGTACGGTTATTTGCGCTGCATAGTTCGGCAAACGCCGCGGGTAAATGACCACGAGTTTGTGCGATACCTTCGTGCCCAGCAACTACGTCGACTTCTCGGGTTGTCTTCGATCTGGAGATGATGATGGGCTTGAGCATCCAGGAGCGGGAAAGACCGATTCGAGAAGCACGGACGGCAGAGTTGCCAGCTGGATCTATGCTTACTTCGTGCGCGCTGTGTCTTTTCACAAGTTTTTTCGCGACAATCTCCCGTCAAGATTGTGATAGCTACTTGATGCCGTTTGACGGCGGGATTCGGAATGTCTGAGAACACAAATCGTCCAGCCAACGCGAAGCCAATGGTTCTCCTCATTAGCACTGCGCCATCCTTCTCGCCCGCACGATTGGCAATGGCGCTGGCAAACTATGGGTTCGTGCCGGCCGCCGTGTGCCCCAGCCGGCACACCCTGCACAAAACAGGCGCTGTAAAATGGATCTTTTCGTACAACTACCTAGCTCCATTGCGATCCATAAGATCTGCAATTCTTGTGGCCAAGCCGGATCTCCTGATCCCATGCGATGACTGGGCAGCTTCTTCGCTGCATGAGCTCCACTCGCGAGAGGCCCGAACACCAAATACTTCCACCTTTGTCGCTCAACTGATCGAGAAGTCACTCGGATCTCCGCTTAGCTTTCCTCTTGCCCATGAACGGGCGACCCTTTTGAAGCTAGCCCAAAGTGAAGGACTTCGCGTTCCTCAGATCGAAGCACTTTTTTCGCTTGACGATCTGAAAAAGTGGGAGAGAGACGTTGGTTTTCCGGCAGTATTGAAAGCAGACAGCACCTCCGGCGGCGAGGGAGTGAGAATTGTCCGCACACTCTCCGAAGCAGAACGTGCATTTCGGGACTTGCAACGCCCCCCGATGTTGGTAAAGGCGCTGAAGCGCACCTGGTTCGATCAGGATATGGCGCTGCTTTGGCCTGCCCTGCGTCGAACGCATCGAACCGTGAACATACAGGCGTTTATCGCTGGTCGCGATGCCACCAGTGCAGTTGCCTGTTGGAAGGGCAAGGTCCTGGCCAGCCTGCACTTTGAGGTTCTAAACAGACAAGACGCGAGTGGGCCATCGACCGTCCTTCGCCATATCGAAAATGAAGAGATGTCCGCAACTGCCGAGAAGCTGACAGAACGGCTTGATCTTTCAGGATTGCATGGTTTTGACTTCATTTTGGAGAGTGGGGCAAATCACGGACACCTGATTGAAATGAATCCGCGAGCCACGCAGGTCGGGCATTTGGCGCTTGGCCCGGGACGCGATCTTCCGGCGGCATTGTTTGCCGCGGTAACCGGCAGGCAGATTCAGCCCGCGCCGCCGGTTACGGACAAAGATACAATTGCTCTCTTTCCGCAGGAGTGGTTGCAGAATCCCTCCAGCAAGTATCTGCGTGACGCCTACCATGATGTCCCATGGCAAGAACCGGAATTTGTTCTGGCATGTCTTGCCAGACGCCGAAAACCAGGGGTTTGGCGTTCGATTCAAAAATGGGCTCAAGTGTTCTCAAAAAGTCTGCAGGCCAAGTAGATGCTTAGACGAATCGCGTGGCGAAACATTGCCATACAACTGGAAGTTCATTTGTGTTAATCGTTGTTCTCGCATAGGAAGCCAGGCGCTAGTTGATCTACACCTTAAATCCTCTACTTGATCCACGGTGGCAGGACTTCTTGGCGGGGCACCCCCGAGCTTCCGTCTTTCATTCTCCGGAGTGGCTGCGAGCGCTTCTGGACACTTATGGTTATCGTCCTATCGTTTTCACCACAACTCCTCCAAACTCGCGCTTGGAGAATGGCATCGTCTTCGCTGTGGTGAAAACGTGGTTAATCCGTCCGCGGCTGGTCTCCCTTCCCTTTTCTGACCATACTGATCCGCTGGTGGATACTAAAGGCAGTTTTGCGGAGATACTCTCGGAATTAGGGGAAGCAGAGCACACTGGCCGTTGGAAACAGATTGAACTTCGCCCCACGAACGTTGGTGACCGGCAATATGAGTGGTTACCATTCAGAGACGAGGCGCAATTCGTTCTTCAGAAAGTTGATCTTCGCCCTGGTCTGGAAACAGTTTTCTCAAGATTCCACTGTGATTCAATTCGAAGAAAAATCCGCAAGGCCGAACGTAGCAAAGTAGAAGAAGAGGTAGGACGAAGTGAGGTGCAACTCCAACAGTTCTTTGCTTTACACACCCTGACAAGGCGCCGAAAGTCCTTGCCTCCTCCCCCTCTTGCGTGGTTTCGAAACATTCTTTCGTGTCTGGGAGATAAGGCGAAAATTCGAGTCGCATCGAAAGACGGTAAGCCCATTGCTGCGATTCTGACTCTCCGATTCAAGGAAACTGCCGTTTACAAATATGGTTGCACCGACAGCCGTTTTCACAATCTCGGAGCAATGCCCTATCTCCTCTGGAGAGCCATGGAAGATGAATTTCGTTCTGGGGCAACGGAATTTGATTTGGGCCGATCGGAACCGGAAAATTCCGGATTGATCCGGTTCAAAGAAAAATTCGGCGCAGAAAGTTCTACGGCGACCTACAAGGTGTTTCCGCCAGGGAGCCAACCCCTTCCAGGGCGGGATTGGCGGTTGGTCTGGTCAAAACGGCTGTTTCGTTTGCTCCCCGAAAAAGCCCTCGTCTACGCGGGTGCGCGAATATATCCTCACATCGGTTGAGATTTAAGCAGGTTGGCTCCCTCTTACTAAGTGACTCGCTCGGATTTCTACAGAATTAGGCCTGAAAGGCTGGCGGAGACGGAACCTCATGAATGGTTCAGAAAGCTTAGTGCAGACTCTAGTTGCAGGCGGAGTCGAAGTGTGCTTCGCCAACCCCGGAACTTCGGAGATGCACATCGTCGCCGCGCTCGACCGGCATCCTGAGCTACGCTCCGTGCTTGCCCTGTTTGAGGGAGTGGTCAGCGGCGCAGCCGACGGCTACGCCCGCATGGCGGGAAAACCGGCTTGTACTTTGTTGCACCTCGGGCCTGGATTGGCAAATAGCCTTGCCAATCTGCACAATGCCTCTCGCGCCCGCGTCCCCATTTTGAACATCGTTGGTGAACACGCAACATTTCATCTTTCTCTCAACACGCCACTTACTTCTGACATCCCAGGAATTGCGAAACCATATTCTCCCTGGGTCCGGAGTTCGCGTTCTACGCCTGAAGTCGGCCGAGATGTTGCCGAAGGACTTGCGTTTTCACGCACTCCTCCCGGCCAGATCGCTACGCTGATTGTGCCAGCCGATGTTGCCTGGTCCGAAGGGGGCGTTGTTTCGGAAGTTCCTGCAGCAGTCAAAGCCCCGCTCCCTGCTGCGAAAGCCATCGAGAATGCCGCACGCAAACTAAAAACCATCCGGCCGTCTGCGCTTTTGCTTGCGGGAAAAACTCTCTATGGTGAAGGTCTCAAACTCGCTGGGCGCATTGCGGCTGCCACAGGCGCAAAGTTGTTCGCTCCATACCCCTTCACCCGATTAGAGCGCGGCGCGGGTGCGCCGCCAGTCGAACGAATTCCCTATCCGCTGGATCGGGCTCGCGAAGCACTCAAGGAGATCCGCTTCTTGGTGCTCGCCGGCAGTACCCCACCGCACGCCTACTTTGCGTCGCCGTCTGGGAACAGTGCATGCGCTCCTTCCGAATGCGAAGTTCAGATTCTCACGAAGCCTGAAGAAGATGGTGTTGGGGCCCTGGATAATCTCGCCTTGGCCTTGGGCGCACAGGCTGTTCAACCAATTGCGGAGAAGTCGCAACGGCCCGCTATCCCTGCCGGACCGCTCAGCCCGAATGGAATTGCAACGGCGATTGCAGCGCTGCTGCCGGAAAACGTAATTGTCGTGGACGAGTCCATGACCGCGGGGCGGGGGATATTGGCGGCTGCACGCGGTGCCGCGCCTCACGATTTTCTTGCCAACACGGGTGGTTCCATCGGCATCGCCATGCCCATGGCTCTCGGCGCTGCAGTGGCTTGCCCCGATCGGCGGGTCCTTTGCCTCTCTGCCGACGGCAGCGGTATGTATACTTTGCAAGCCCTTTGGACCATGGCGCGGGAAGGCTTGAACGTCACAACTGTGATCTTTTCCAATCGTGCGTATGGTGTTTTGAAGCGCGAATTTCTGAACCTTGGCGTTGGCGAACCCGGCCCGATCGGCTCCCAATTGTTCAGTATCGGATCTCCGGACCTCGATTGGGTTTCGTTAGCCAAGGGAATGGGCGTGTCTGCTGGCAGGGTTACTTCCCTCGAGGAATTCGGCGCAGCTCTGAAGCGCGGCTTGCAGTCTTCCGGCCCCAGCCTGATTGAGCTTCCCCTCTAACCCGCTTTCAAAATCACGGTTTGCCGGGCGTATCCGCCAATAACCTCACCAGTTCGTCTTTTTTCACTTTGCCGGTTGGTGTGACGGGCAAGGCCTCCAAAAAGATAATTCGCGACGGTTGTTTGTAGGGAGCAAGGTTGTTCGCTGCGTATTTTGCGATTTCTTCTTGAGTGACCGCCATGCCCGGCCGCAATTCCACGAATGCAATCACTTCTTCCTCGCCGCGGACAGCCTGGCCGATCACCGTCGTTCGCGCCACACTTGGATGACGATTCAACACCGCCTCTACTTCCGCTGGATAAACATTGAAACCGAAACGGACAATGAGATCCTTAGTCCGGCCGACGATAAAGAGATGGCCATCCTCAAGCCTTGCCAAATCCCGCGTGTTGAACCAGCCCTCCGGGTCGATTGCCGCGCGCGTCTCATCAGGCGCCCGGTAGTAGCCCTTCATCACATTCGGTCCTCGGACATGCAGTTCACCGGTTTCTCCCTCGCCCACTGGGTTTCCTTGTTCATCGACAAGCCGTATTTCAATCCCTGGAAAGATCCGTCCAACGGCAGTGTCAGCCCGAGGAGTCTGGATTCTTGTCAATGCTATCGTCGGAGAACACTCGGTCACGCCGTAGCCATTGTGAAGAGTCATCCCAAAAAGCGCTTCGCTCTCCTTCTTCAGGTCTGCCGTTAATGGCGCTCCGGAGGAGGAAATTACGCGCAACGCAGGGAACTTGAGTTTGCCGAGCCCTTTTAGTTTTGCGTACTCGAGGAGCATGCCAAATAAGGAAGGTGCGCCGAGGAGAATTGTGATCTGATCTTTTTCCAGGGACAGGAGCACAGCCACTGGATCAAATCGCGAAAACAAATATAACGTGCCGCCGCTAAGCAGAGTGCCAAGCAGGACAACAGACAAGCCGACAGCATGGGACATCGGCAAAATACCAATCAACTTATCTTGCGGCGCAACGGAGCGCACGCGCACCGAGCCTTCTGCCATATACAGCAGGTTCCGGTGTGTCAACATCACTCCCTTCGGAAGACCCATGGTTCCTGATGTATAGATGAGCGCTGCAACGTTTTCCGGAACCTCGCTCTCGAAAGGCTCCGGCTGAACCTGTTCATTTAAGGCGCCAATTCCCACAAGCCCCAGATTCCCCAGTTCGCGGATCTCTGCTTCGTGGCGTTTGGCATGCTTCATCGCTTGAGGCGACACTCCGACCATATACAACAGGCGACGTGCGCCGCAGTGGTCCCGGATTTGATCCACTTCTTGAGCGGAAAGCCGTGCATTGACGAGCACCGGCCAAGCGTCAATTGCTGTGAGCGCAAGAAATACCACTACGAACGCCCGGCAGTTCTCGACCAGAATCATCACGCGATCGCCCGGGCGAATTCCGAGTTCCCCTAACGTGGCCGCCGTTTCTTCGACGGCTGCCCCCAGTTGCTGGTAGGTCCATCTTCCACCAGCTTCCACCAGGGCAAGTCGGTCAGGGGTCTTTTGCTGCCATGAGAGGATGATGTCGCTGACGCGTGTGGGAAGTACTTGGAGAATTTCTGCGGCTTGGACTTGGACCATGGGACTCTCAGATATCTGCAACAATCAGGCCGCTAAGAACAGGAAGAGGCTGCTGGGTTGAGAGCCAGTTCATTCATCGTCCGGCCGCCGCGATCGACTCACTTTTCTTAGACGGCGTCACCCGTGGCATAGCCATGATTGTCGGACGCTCCTCTTTCTTTGACGTCAAGTTGTGCAACCAGTTTGCGTAAATGCGGGTTGCAGGCTCTAACCAGCGATTCTGCAGGGTGTAAGCGACATCAGATTCCGGAAAAGATTCGGCGATTTCTTCGCGCCGATCTGCCATGGCGCGCCGACGGAAATTCTCCAGCAGTTTATTCCCGTCTTCGTTGAAATATCGCAGCGGCACTAACGGATAGGTCTCGCGTTCCCGCCGAAGATACCGTTTAATGTCCCGGCGGTATTCCTTCAAGAGCGTCCTCTCGCCGTATTCCGGATGCCCTTGGAAGTGTATAAAAAGGCTGCACTTTTTTTGCTTGACGAAGAAATCCACACCCGCATCTGGCGATTTGGTTAGAATCTCGTAGCCGCACGAAACCAGGGCGTCCTCGCGCAGTTCATTCCAACGCGAATGCGGAATTCGAATCGGATCGCTCAATCCTTCCGTCAGGCTGTGTTGTGTCAACCGCGTATGCTCAAAAACTCCGAACCGCTTATTATCGAGTGGCGTGCGCGTAATGCCGTCGCTGTGCAACGCTCCCGCGTGAGCCGCCAAGCAGGAGAGGATCGTGGAAGAAGTATTTTCTCCCGCCCAATCCAAAACTGCGGCGAGCTCTCCCCAATAGGGTTCCTGCCGCAGGTCGGGCTGCCTCGGCTCCGTCCCAGTCACGATGACCCCATCAAAACGGCGTTCCAGCAATTCTTGAAACTGGTTGTAATTTTGATTCAAATAGCTGCGCGTCCGCTCCCCTCTCGGAACTCCGGGTAGCGCATACAGCTGCACTCGAATATTGATTTTCTTGGAGGCGCCACTCAGCAAACCGAGAAATTGCATCTCGGTGTCTTCAGCAGCAGCGTCCGGCATATTGTTGACAAAAGCGATGTTCAGGCACCGGCTTGCGCTCGGAGACGTGGAATGCTTCACCGGGGTGTAACCCGTCCCGGTAAATCGATGGTTGACTCCGCCGCGTTCAACTAAAAGTGGCATGGTCTTGTCTCCTTTCTTGTTGCCCGAGACTCAGCCAACCGTCCTTTCGAGAGCCTGTGAAAGATCTTCGAGAATATCGTCAATGTGCTCAATGCCAACGCTCAGCCGGATCATCTCCGGCCGTACGCCTACTTTCAATTGCTCCTCAGGCGTGAGCTGCCGGTGCGTGGTGGAGGCCGGATGGCACGTGAGAGATTTTGCATCTCCCATGTTCACCATCCGTTTGAACAGCTTGAACGCATTGAAGCACTTAATCCCGGCTTCCAGTCCACCTTTCACGCCGAACGTCAGTAACGAAGCGCGTTTCGAACCCAGATACTTCTGAGCCATGGGATAAAGCGGGCTGTCGGGAAATCCCGCATAACTTATCCAATCCACCCGCGGATGGGCGCGTAGGAATTCGGCGACTCTCCGGGCGTTTTCCACGTGGCGCTCCATGCGCAGCGCCAGCGTTTCCACGCCTTGCAGCAACAAGAATCCGTTGAAGGGCGACAGCGTCGCGCCGGTATTCCTTTGACAAACCGTGCGGCAACGCGCCACAAAGGCCGCTGCGCCGTACTGCTCCGTGTATACAACCCCGTGATACGAAGGCTCTGGCTTAGTCAGCATGTAGTACTTGTCGGCGTACTTCTTCCATGGGAATTTTCCGCTGTCCACGATCATCCCGCCTAATGTTGTCCCATGCCCGCCCATGAATTTCGTCATGGCATGGACCACGACATCGGCTCCGTAGTCGATGGGCCGCAGAAGCATCGGTGTGGCCACCGTATTGTCCACAATGAGCGGTACGCCGTGTGTGTGGGCTACGCGCGCCAGGCCTTCCATATCAGCAACATTACCCGCGGGATTTCCCACGCTCTCGCAGTAAACCGCCCGGGTATTTTCGTCAATCAGCTTCTCGACCGCTTCAGGCGAGTCGCTTTCCGCAAATCGCGTTTTGATTCCCTGCTTGGCAAAGACGTGCTCCAGCAACGTGTAGGTCGCACCGTACAACTGGGGTAGCGAAACAACGTTGTTACCCATTTCGGTGATGTTGGCGATGGCATAGTGGATGGCAGCCATTCCGGAGCTTACGCTGAGAGCTTCGACTCCGCCCTCCAACGCCGCTACGCGCTTTTCCAGTACGGTGTTCGTCGGATTACCGATCCGGGTGTAGATGTTTCCCTGAACTTCCAGATTGAAAAGGGCCGCGCCATGTTCGGCGCTGTCGAATTCAAAGGCAATCGTCTGGTAAATTGGCACGGCGACGGCTTTGGTGGTCGGATCACCGTCATAGCCTACGTGAATCGCGATGGTCTCAAGCTTCATCTCTTGGTCTGCGTCCCGGCCATGTCGCCTGCTAGAATTGACTCCGCGCTTCGCGCAATATCTCAGCCTGCCTCGTGAGTCTACGAACGGCGCAATTCCTCGATTTGCACATTCTGCCGCACAGGAGCCATAGCGTGCCCCATGGCGGCCGCTTTCGAAATCGTTTGCGTAAGGTTTTTCGCCGCAAACTCCGCCCCATAGGTAAAGCGCATGACCGGACCGAAACTGTTGGCGGAGGCCAATCCCACAAAATAGAGCCCGGGAACCGAGGACTCAAATTTTCTTGAGAGCACCGGCGATCCTTCTACGGTTCGGATTTGTTTGCGGAGATCGGGGGCCAGGAACTTTAGTCGATCGAGATTTACCTGATAACCGGTTCCCGCCACAACGTGATCGGCTTCTACATGCTGCACCGAGCCGTCTCTATGTCTCACGTGAAGCATAACCTTTCCGTTTCGTACTTCCGAGGATTGAACCATGCACCCAAGCATGAGGGGAACCTTGCCAAGGACGGCCTCTTTCGAAACCCAGTGCCCGGAAGGTGCGAGATGGCGACGTACGGCTTCAATTCGCAACTTCTCTGGCAACATATGAAAGAGTTGCGGAAAATTTGCGCAGAAGTGTGAGCGCAGCCCCGGCCCCAGCCCCGATTTAGGATGACGGATTTCCTGCCACAGCGTGCGAGGTTTGTCGCCCGGCTGACCATGAAATTTCAATTCGTTTTCGCGCACGAGGAGATGTACGTCTACTCCTGCGCTCCGCATCAGACCTGCCAGGCCAATCGCGGAAGCTCCGCCCCCGATCACAATCACTTTGCATCCCTTATACGCGTCAACCTCCTGGTGCTGGTAGGTATGAGACACAAACTCTTCCGGCAAATGAGAGATGCTCTCCGGAATGTAAGCGAAGTGAGTGATTCCGATCGCCAGAATCACGGCGCGTGCCCGCAGACTCTCTCCGTCTTCTAACGTAAGGCGGAAGCCATCGCCCATTCGCTCGACGATAGCTACCGTCTTGTTTTCGAGTTCGGGTAGGAGCCGCTCTTTAAACGCCAGCCCATATTCGGTGAAAGTCTTCAGGCTCACGGGAAGTTTCGTGTCGGCATATGGGATACCGCGTTCCTGGCAGAACTCTTTCAATGTCATGCGGCCGTTCGGTTCAGAAAGATTCGACGCGAACCCGTCGGATTTCAGCATCATGCCCTTGGGCATATGCGTCAGCCAACTGTCCATCGGTGGGCCGAAGATTCGGAAGGATAATGCTTTACGGCGGAAGTGCGCGGCGATCGAAAGACCGTAAGGTCCTGCTCCAACAATTGCAGCTTCTATCATGGACTGGTTCAGGCTTCCTTTCCCGGGCGAAGCGTCAAAATGAGACAAGCGGGTTCACTTCTACACTCAAAGCTAAAGCAATTGCGCAGCCAAGCTGGGGCGATTTAACTTCTTTTTTTACATTAAGATACGATTAAAAGAGCGCTGCCTTTACCAAGATTGGGAATAACTTTTCCACTTTCGCGATTCTATCCTAGGGGCAGTCGGCATTCTAGCCGACCCTCACACCGCCCGGAAGTGCTTTACTTAGCAGAATTAAACGCGCTTCAGCGCCTCCAGATGTTCAACCAATATGCCGGTAAAGCCGTTCTCCGATTGCAACCAGAACTCTATCCGGAGTGAGAGGAACTAATCGTTCGATTAGCCAACGAGCAATTCGGCGCTCCTCTGCAGTTGCCTTCGCCTCCGGAAACCGCCGATAACTTAGAGAGGTCTGTGCGGCTCCCCAACGTTCCTTGAACACAACCAAGCCCGCGTTATTGATGTCTGATCTTCCTAACTCAAAAGTGCCGAAGCCGGCTCCCCTTGCCTCGAGGATCGTATTCCAAAACAAGAGAGCGGTTCCTCCCAAATTTTGATACCTGTCATCGCTACAACCATACTTGTACATCATTGTTGACTTGTGGGCTAACGTCAGGATGCTCGCGACAGGTATTTCACCTTTCAGAGCAATTCTGATTTTCAATGCTGTTCCAAAATTCTGAACCAAATGTCTGAACCAATTCAACGGCTGCGGGGGAATATGATGTCGCCGGCGTGTTTGTATCATTAGTTCATAGAACTGAGCTAATTCAGTCTCCGCGGTTCCCTCGTGATAGCGCAGCGACTCACGTTCAGCCCGGCGTATTTTTCTTTGGACGCTATCCTTGTGAAAGCTTGCAAATATCTCATGTTCTGAGCGCAGCAAGTCGACAGTGTGTAGGTAGAAGTTTGAAGAAGCCGGGGAAAGGATTCGATCCCACGGCAAATTAGAGACCGGCCTAAGTTCAACATACTTCCATGCGCGGCTTTTGACACCTTCTTTTACTTGACAAAATAAGAGTTCAGCCTCCCGCTCAGATTCCACTAATGGTTCGCAATGATCGGTAAATGGTAAAGAAACCAATCGTTTGCCAGTCAAAGCGCTCCGAATTTCGCAAAAAACAATACCTTGGGTGAGCGGAGATCCGGGTTCAGAGAGAGTGTATACGACGGGCTCGTACCCATAGGTGGACTTAAGTGATTGCAGCCATTCTACGGTGTGAAACACTGAGGATCTTGGGTGACTGATGACCAAATTCTGCCAGCGCGTGTCATGTAGCGGATTGATGGCAAAAACAGTCACTCCAAAACTCCTTCGTCCGTTAAACCGATCACACGATACATTGGGTGCTGAAGCGAATTCTAAGACGGCGTTCGGGCGGATTTCAGACTTTTGCGCGGATGCTGTATTTCACTTCAGCACTAAGCCATGTGGGTAATGCTTTTTAGGTTGGAACTCGAGATCACTGTTCATTACCTTGAAGGAGATTCCTCAAAGCTTCTGCCAGATGTCGAACGAATGGTTCCACCATTATAGCGGGCGCGTTTACTGGAAGGATTATTACTCTCTGCCCATCCTTGGCTAACCGATCCCATGCCAACTCAGCCCGGGAGAAGCATCTATACTGCCTAGCGGGTTTGATGTCTATGAGCAAATCTGAATAAGGTCTAGGGTAATAATCCATGCAAGCTCGTAAATTAGCCTTCCATATCTGAGCAAGGACGCTGGGCTCTGAGGTTTCCGATTCTCGATGCCTTAGCAATTGATCCAAGGCTCTTCGCCACCAAATGGGCACTCTGGTTTCTAACGATTTCCACTTCTCTCTAACGAATGCAGACTTTTCCGGCGCACGTATAGAGAGGAAATTACTCAGGTGAAACAGTGCTCGTTCAAACGTGTGAACCATGTCTTCCCAGAGTGAAGGAGGAAGATTCCCTGCCCAGTTGAGCGTGTCAATCAATGCAAGGACCCCTATTCTTTCGCCTCGTTCTGACAATTGCTGTGCTATTTCATAAGCCACTAGTCCACCCATGCAGTAACCGCTAAGATAATAGGGCCCAACCGGTTGTATTGACTTTATTTCAGATATGTAATGGGCAGCCATGTCTTCAATCCGTGTTAACGGTGGACAGCTTCCATCCAAGCCCCGACTTTGTAGACCGTAAAAAGGTTGGTCATCTCCCAGATGCTTCGAAAGTTCTCCATAAAGCAGTACGTTCCCTCCATGTGGGTGAACGCAAAACAAGGGAGGACGTGATCCCTTTGGCTGAATTGCTACGAGTGATGACCACTGTAACTTCGGCGCTTCCCGGCTTAATACTTCGACCAGGTCGCCGATCGTCGGGGCCTCAAACAAGGTGGCCACCGGAAGTTTCACCTGAAAGACTTTTTCGATCTGTGCGAACATCTGAACCGCCAGAATAGAATCGCCGCCGAGGTCAAAATAGTTCTGATCCGGGGCGATTGGGCTTACCCCCAACAGGCTCTCCCAAATCTGGGTGACCTGCTGCTTGGGATCTGACTGCACCGTGGTGTTTTCCGTGATCGAAAGTCTCCCGCTCATTAGGCTTTGAGGTTCTTCCTGCTTCGAGATGTTCACAGGTGTCTAAGGATCAATCTCCAGCAGATTTTGACTCGTGCCACCCGCAAATACACCGATCTTCAGGACTTCATAAAGCTACAAACTTCGAAGCGCAAATACACTTTAAAGCAAGCTGGGGTCCATTTCGTCAGCATTTAACCTGCTGAAAACAGAATAGATAACTCTCAAACAGGGGAGGTTTGAGAGTTCGCTTCGGTTAGCAAGTGAAAATATTTTCCTCCATTGAGGCAGATTCCGAATCGATCCCACGATTGAATTCGCGTTGATTTGCCCTTGCCCTGCCCAGGATTTACTCCAGACTTTCGCGCCGCAAAGAGGCAGAAAATTACAGTGTGTCGAGATTCTTTCGCAGTTTATTCGCTTTGGACTGTTATCTCATAAGATAACAAACTTACCATTTTTCCTGCACCAATTCTTACTTATGATTCCTTGGACGGCAGGAATCACAACGGAGACGTCCAGGAATGGCTTTCAGGTCAGATAGCACTAGAATAGTTCCCGGGGAGGTTCTTCTTTAAATGTGTGCCATAGTCGCCGTGTTTTCTAAGTCGGGCGCCGTTCTTCCAGAAACAATCCAGAAAGCCACCTTGGCCCTGCGGCACCGTGGGCCGGACGGCCAGCGTTTTTGGATTCCTCCGGATGACCGCGTAGCCCTCGGGCATGCCCGTTTGAGCATCAGTGACCTCGCGACAGGCGACCAGCCGATCGCGAACGAGGATGAATCTCTCCACATCGTCGTTAACGGCGAACTGTATGGCTATGAAGCGATTCACAAGGAACTTGAGCATCGCGGACATCATCTCCGCACGCAATCCGACAGTGAAATCGTACTCCACCTTTACGAAGAACTCGGGGTTGAGTGCTTAACACAACTCCGAGGCGAATTCGCTATTGAGTTGTCGCGATCGCAGATGGGCTAGAAGTCGACTAGATCTGAGTGCTTCTTCACGGCGGACTGCAGACGTATTTGGGAGGAACTCGACGATGCAATGGCTCTCCCCTCCAGCTCTGTACGCGCTGCCGCCCGGATCGCTGCAGATCTGGCGGACCCGTTTGAATGTCTCTTCTGATTCGCTCGTTCGTTATTCTGAGCTATTGTCTCGCGAAGAACTCGCACGTGCCGGCCGCTTCGCCTTCACTCGACACCACGATCGGTTTATCGTCTCCCGTGCGACACTTCGCCTGCTCCTCGGTAGATACCTGCAGACTCCTTCCGATTCCGTGCGAATCGAAGAAGGGCCGCAGGGGAAACCGTTTGTCGCGGAAAGCGAGCTCGCATTTGAGTTGAAATTCAACCTTTCGCACTCGCAAGAATTAGCAGTTTTCGCATTTACGAGGCAGAAGGAAGTTGGCATTGATGTGGAGAAGGTTCGGTCAGATTTCGCTTCGCGTGAGATTGCTCAGCGATACTTCTCTCCACAGGAAATCGCGAATCTTGATGCACTTGCACCCCAGCTATACATGGCGGGGTTTTTCCAGTGCTGGACCAGAAAGGAAGCATATATCAAAGCCCGCGGACAGGGACTTCACATTCCACTCGACAGTTTTTCCGTAAGTTTTGCGCCAGGGTATCCGCCTGCACTCATTGCCCGCGACTCCGTGCGCTGGTCGATGTATTCCTTCGAGCCATTTCCTGAGTTCGTCGCTGCCGTCGTGGCCGAGAAATTCGATTGGGCCCTTTCGTTCTACGAGGGTTCCGATCTTCTCTGAACACCTAATTTTTGAAGACCAGATAGGCCGAACTGCCGACCCTCTAGCCGACCCTCTAAAGGTCCTTGCAGAATCTCGGTTAAACGACAATTGTTTGTATATTTGTGTATTCAAGCAACCCATCCAACGAGTGTTCCACGCCGATGCCCGACTGCTTATGACCGCCAAATGCCACATGCGGCGAGAGCACTTGTATGCAGTTGATCCAGACGGTGCCGCACTCCAACTGCTCGGCGACTTTCTTTGCTTCTTCGATGTTCGACGACCAAACAGAGGCGGCCAGCCCGAAATCGCTATCGTTGGCGCGCCGCACGACATCCGGAATGTCCTTGAACTTCAGTAGTGGAAGCACAGGTCCAAATGCTTCTTCTTTTACCACCCGGGAACTCTCGGGCGGGTTGTCGATGATGGTGACTGGCACGAAGTATCCCTTCCCATGAACGCTATCGCTCCCAGCCAGAAACTTCAGTCCGTTGGCTTTGGCCTCTTCGATCAAATTCTTCACACGCTGGAATTGCGGCTTGTTCTGAATGGGCCCAAGCTTCGTGCCTTCTTCGAGTCCATTTCCCAGTTTTACCGTTTTCGAGAATTCGACCAGGGCGCGGCTGAATTCGTCGTAAATTCGCTCGTGTACGTAGACTCGTTTCGCCGCGATACATACCTGGGCCGAATTCCGGAATGCTCCCCAAAAGATTTTTTCGGCCGTGGCGTTCACATCGACATCGGGTAATACGATTGCGGCGTCGTTGCCGCCGAGCTCCAGCGTGAGACGCTTCAGGTTGCCAGACGCACTCTGCATCACACGCCTTCCGGTTGCGGTAGACCCTGTGAAGGCCACTTTCTGAATTCGTTGATGTTCAGTCAACCAGGGCCCCAGCCGGTCGCCTCCGGACACGACGTTGAGCACTCCGGGCGGCACAACATCGCGCAACAGCTCTCCGATTTTCAGTGCACACAAAGGCGTAAACGGAGACGGTTTCCAAACTACGGTATTCCCCGTTAGCAGGGCCGGCGCTATTTTCCAGACGCCTAAGGCCACGGGAAAATTCCAAGGCGTAATCGCGCCAACCACTCCGAGAGGTACATGCCGGCTCTCGAACTTTCTTCCTGACTCATCCACATGAAGGGCAACCGGCAACTCTTTCTTTGCTGTTTCACGAAACCAAATGGCGCTCCGCTGAACTTCGCCTTTTGCATCGGGAAGTGGTTTCCCTTGTTCCCAGGTCATCAACTTACCCAGATTTTCGACGTTTGCCTCTATATGTTGGGCGATAGCTTCCAATACAGCTTTGCGATCTGCGATGGGACGCGCCTTCCAGGTCTGAAACGTCCGCGCCGCACTTCCGACAGCACTATCCAACTGGCATTTTTCACAATCGGGAACTCGAGCAATCACTTCTTCCGTAGCCGGATTGATGACATCAATCTTCTCGGCAGTGGTCACTCCAATCCCGTCAATCGTCATTTCATAATCAGCATCAAACTTAATCGGCATTGGCAACTCCAGTGGTCCCAGAAAACCTGCGCTGAAATTCGTCAGGCTTTCATAATAGCGAAGATTGATAGTTCTGGCTTACGGAGACTCAGACAACGATCAAGCGAAACCAGGTTTTTCGGCCACTTTACTGTGCGCTGGGCTCGCTCAATCTGGACGCGAGCCGTGAGGATATGCCATCGAAGGGGAAACCACGGAAGTGGTTTGACTGTGATAGCGGCCTCCCCCTAGACTCTACCGTGTTCTCTAGGAATACGTGAGGGATTGGATGACCAAGGACTTCGAGGGTAAGGTCGCGCTGGTCACCGGCGGGACGTCGGGGATCGGGCGGGAGACGGCCATTGCTTTCGCCAAAGCGGGTGCCAAGGTGGTGGTGGCTGGCCGTCGGGATGCGGAAGGGGAGGAGACGGCTGAGCTCATCCGCAGCGCGGGCGGCAACAGCCTCTTTGTGAAGACCGATGTCGCAAAAGCCAACGAGGTCGAGGC
>Ga0307479_10001689_pt1 | contig 20188 bp, 16 predicted proteins | sample atmos_gasesECM4C_FD_203743 | JGI IMG/M metagenome (GOLD analysis project Ga0307479, IMG submission 203743) | Hardwood forest soil microbial communities from Morgan-Monroe State Forest, Indiana, United States - atmos_gasesECM4C_515 | ecosystem: Environmental > Terrestrial > Soil > Temperate...
CCGCCGGAGACGATGAGGCAGACGGCAGGCATCTGGGGATGGCGCGAGGCGAGGTGCGCTTCGAGGATTACGGCATGAACGTGGCCTTCGAGGTGATTTACTGCGATGAGCGGCTTGTTGAGCGCAAGGGCGAGAACTTTGCCGTAGGTCATGCCGACGAGCAGCGCGCCGGTGAGGCCGGGGCCCTGGGTGACGGCGACGGCGTCGAGGTCGGTGAGAGCGATTTTTGCCTGGTCGAGCGCTTCGCGAACGACGGGCACGATTTTGCGAAGATGTTCACGCGAGGCTAGTTCGGGACCTACGCCGCCGTATTTGCGGTGAATGTCGATCTGCGAGGAGACGATGCTCGAGAGGATGCGGTGGCCGTCGGCGACGACAGCGGCGGCGGTTTCGTCGCAGGATGATTCGATGCCGAGGATCAGTTTTTCGGGCGCGGCCATTGTGCTTCTTTCCCCAGAAGCGGTCGATTGATTATCCTAACATACAGGGTTCCACGGCTTTCGCGAGTGCGCGAGCTTCGGTAAGATGGAACGTCGAAACTGAAACGCGCATCCCTATTTCGCAGCCATCGGCGCGTTGGATTCTTCCCAAGCCAATCAAAAAGGAACCGAACGATGACGGGAAAGCCGAAGCGGGTACGCAAGGCGGTGCTGCCAGTGGCGGGGCTGGGTACGCGATTTCTGCCCGCGACGAAGGCGATGCCGAAAGAGATGCTGCCAGTGGTGGACAAGCCGCTGATTCAGTACGCGGTGGAGGAATGCATCGATTCGGGAATTGAAAACATTATTTTCGTTACGGGGCGGCGTAAGTACGCGATTGAAGATCATTTTGATTCGGTGCCGGAGCTGGAGCAGTTTTTGGAGGAGCGCGGGAAGTCAAAGCAGGCGAAGATGGTGCGCGAGATCAGCGGCGGCCTGCATTTTAGTTACACGCGGCAGAGCGAGGCATTGGGGTTGGGGCACGCGGTGCTGACGGCGCGCGAGCTAGTGGGCGATGAGCCGTTTGCGGTGCTATTGGGCGACGTGATTATGGACGGTAAGGTTCCGGCAACGCGGTCGCTCGTAGAAATTTATGAAGAGACGGGCGTGGGCGCGATTGCGGTGGAGGAAGTGCCGCGGGAGCGATTGCATTTTTATGGGATCGTGGATGCGACGCCGGAAAAGAAGAAAAATCGCTGGGGCGAGCGATTGCTGCGGATCAAGGATCTGGTCGAGAAGCCGGAGCCGAAGAAGGCGCCGTCAAATCTGGGCGTCACGGGGCGCTATGTGTTGCCGCCTGAAATTTTTGCCTATCTGGAGAAGACCGAGCCGGGTGCAGGGGGCGAGATACAGCTGACCGATGGATTGCGGAAGCTGGCGGGGAAAAAGCAGCAAGGGTTATACGCCTGGATCTATGACGGCAAGACGCACGACGCTGGCGACAAGCTGGGATTTTTGAAAGCGACTGTGGAGATTGCGCTAAAGAATTCGCAGTTCGGGGCGGAATTTCGATCGTATTTGAAGGAATTGAAGCTTTGATCGAGCCAGCGCCTCCAGCGGCGCTACTTTTTGTCTTTCTTTGACGAGGATTTTTCGCTCGAGGATTTCTCGGACGATTTGGTCTCGCTCGATTTTGTCTCCGATTTCTCCCCCTTTCCGGATTTTTCTGACTTGTCTGACTTCGATGAGGCGCCGTCGCCTTCGTTCGACGACGCTGAGGAACCTTTGCCCGCGTAGTCCGTAACGTACCAGCCCGAGCCTTTGAACTGGATTCCGGCCGCGGAGATCTGTCGTGGCGCGTTGGCGCCGCACTTAGGACACTTCTTAATTTCAGAGGCCGAATGCTTCTCGATTTTCTCGAAGCGGTGACCGCACTTGTCGCACTTGTACTCGTATAAAGGCAAAGCGGAGTTCCTCCCCCGTGCTTCAGCTGAGACAAAATTTTAGCATGATACGGCAGCCTGTGCCGGGAGTGTAGCGGCTTGCAAGATAGTGCGCGTGGGCATAGTCTCGTGATACGGACACCATGGCAAAAACGGTAAAAATCGATGAGCCAGGGGTAGGTTGCCTCTATTTGGTGGCGACGCCTATCGGAAACCTCGAGGACATAACGTTGCGGGCGCTCCGCATCCTGAAGGAAGTGGATCTGATTGCGTGCGAGGATACGCGCGAGACGATGAAGCTGCTGACGCACTTCGATATTCAAAAGCGGCTGGTGAGTTATCACGAGCACAATGAGATTACGCGAGCGGCGGAGATCGTGATTGATCTGGAGCAAGGCGCGAAGGTGGCGCTGGTGAGTGATGCGGGAACGCCCGTGGTTTCTGATCCTGGGCATCATCTGGTGAGTCTGTGCTTGCGGCATGGGATTCAGGTGGTGCCGGTGCCGGGAGCTTCGGCGTTTGTCGCGGCGCTTGCGGCGTCAGGGATGCCAATTGAGGAGTTTGCGTTTATCGGATTTTTGCCATCGAAGCAGACTGAGCGGCGAAAGTCGTTGCGGGAATTGGCGAGTGGGCATCGAACGCTTGTGCTGTATGAAGCGCCTCATCGGTTGCTCGACACTCTTGAAGATGCGCTGGAAATTCTAGGGAACCGGCAAGTGGTAGTGGCGCGCGAGGTGACGAAGTTGTATGAGGAATTCATGCGTGGACGGATTGAGACGCTGCTGGAGGATTTGAGAAAGAAAGCTCCGCGCGGGGAAATCACGCTGCTGATTGCGCCTCCGGATGAGGAAGCTGCGCATGCGGAAGGTGGCGCGGGAAATTCGGCTTCGGCGGTGCCGCTCGCGAGGCGTGTGGAGGAAATAGCGCTGGAACGGGGAGTGGATACGAAGTCGGCGTTGAAGGTGGCGGCGCGGGAGCGCGGGTTGACGCGGCGCGAGGCTTACAAGCAGCTTTTGATTACGCGAGATGAAGCGTAAGATAAGAGATGCCGCAGATTTCTCCAGCGGAGTTCCACTCGCTGCCGCTTCGCGTGCATACGTTCCTCGCCGACATTCCGTTGCACGACGTCTGGGCAGTTGACCTACCTGGGTACGGCAACGACGTCACTCTTTGTGAATTTCTCCGCCGGACGCGTGAAAACAAATCACACAAATCCGATTCTGAGATCAGTAGATTTCCGCTCGTAGCGCGAGCACTCTTCGGACTTCGCTTTTTTCTCGGCCGCATTTTTGGGCTTGAGACTGAACCGCAGGATGCCCCGGTAGAATCGTTTGGAAACCGGCTGACGGTCGAGGATCGTGCTCGTTCTATGGTCGAACCGGGAACGCCAGAGGGGCTGTTCCGGTTTGTCTATCGCTTCGAAAACGAACAGCTGGTTGAAATACAGAATCGCACTGTCCACGCTGCTGCGCTCAGCGCGCTCGCGAAGAAAGCTGATGGTTATCGATTCTACTTTGCGGTTTATGTGCGACCGCAGACCTGGATTACACCGCTGTACATGGGTTTAATCGGCCCGTTTCGAAGATGGATTATTTATCCGGCCTTGTTGAAAAAAATCCGCGCAGACTGGGATCGGAATATTCGTTCGAAGTGAGAAGCCCACACGACATCTTAAAATGGCCTCGGTTTTGGCTGGGAGAGAATTTTGGCCGGTCATTGGCGTTTATTTGAGTGCGATGCGATGGCGGAGCCAAGGTCAGATGAATTGCGACGTACAGAAGGCGCACAGGCAAGAGTGCCTGTGCCACTGAAAAGCGAAACTGGGGACGCCCGCGACAAGCCTTCGCAACAATGGCGAAAAACTGAATTAGGATGAAGAAGCGGTGAGATTTGCGAAGAAGGCGTCTACACGATCCAGGATTTCGGGGGCGGATTGGGCGTGATGGACGGAGTGGCGAAGCTCGGAGCCGTTGCGAACGCCGTGAGTGAAGAGGCTGGCGAACTGCTTCATCTTGCCGACGGCATCAGGCATCTCAGCTGCGATCAGGCTGCGGAAATATCCCGACAGCAGGTTGTAGCGGTCGAGTTCAGTGGGCTCGTCGTAGCGCTGCGTCGCAACGTATTGGGCGATTTGGCGGAAAATCCACGGGTTCGATGACGCGGAGCGTCCGATCATGACAGCGTCGCATCCTGTTTCGTTGATCATGCGAACGGCATCTTGCGGAGTGCGGATGTCGCCATTGCCGATGACAGGGATGCCGACGGCCTGTTTCACATCGCGGATTACGCTCCAATCCGCAGTGCCGCTATAGCCTTGCATGCGGGTGCGCGGATGAATGGCGATCGCTTCGACGCCGGCTCGTTCCGCCATGCGGGCGACATCGACTGCGACGATATTGTTCTCGTCCCATCCAGAGCGAATCTTGATCGTGAGAGGAATACGGACGGCGGCGCGAACGGCGCTGAAAAGAACTTCAAGATGCGGCAGATCGCGCAGAAGGCCGGACCCGCCGCACTTGACTACTTTTTTCACCGGGCAGCCGAGATTAATGTCGACGTGGTCGAAGCCGAGATCCTCGGTGAGCGCGGCGGCTGAAGCCATTACCTTCGGATCAGAGCCGAAGATTTGGGCGGCGATGGGATGCTCGTCGTCGTCAAAATAGAGATAGTGGAGCGTGCGGGCCGAATTGCGCGTGAGGCCTTCGGCGCTCGTGAACTCAGTCATGATGAGGCCGCAGCCACCTAGGCCCCGGATTACACGGCGAAAAACGGTGTCGGTGACGCCAGCCATAGGCGCGAGAATCGTGGCGGGGCGAATGGCGCTGTTGCGAATCGTGAATTCTGACGGAAACATGGCTAGAGAAGGGTGTCGTCGATCGGTTCGGTATCCTGCGTGTTGACGGAGCGAACCCGGCGTCCCGCCGGCCGATGGGTGGAGGTGGGGGAGGCGGAACGCGGAGATGACGCGGGAGCTGTGATTGCATCCGGCGAGACATTTCCACCGAGCGAAGCCGCAGCAGCCGCACGCGCGCGCGGAGCCGCAGGGTATGCCGGTTCGACGCGTGCGGCCGGCAAGACTCCATTCAGCTGAGCGATCAGGGCTTCCTTCGAGCCGCCAAAAAAATTATCTACCACCTGCCCGAGCGCTTGTGCGCGGGCCTCGTCCGCCGAAACGTTTGCTCGATAGGTGTAGGCGCGCCCTACCTTCCGTCGATCTACCACGCCTTTGCGAGCAAGCCTGTCCATGATCGTCATAATCGTAGTGTAGGCGCGCGGGCGACGCTCGGCGAGGCGATCGCGAATCTCGCGCACCGTTCCTTCGCCCATCGGCCATAGCGTATTCATACAATCGAGCTCGAGGGGCGCGAGATCGAGAACTGAACGGCGCGGAGAATGAGTTTTCGGAACGGCGTCGGTCACAGGTAATCGCTCTTCGTGATCAAGTTTTCTTCGCTGCGTCGTCAACGGTAACAAAATTTGCGATTCTCTTGCCTAAATACTTTGCGCCGTGGAGGAGCGCGCGGCGGAGCGACGGATTACGTCCGGTCCACTCGTCATCGCCCGACAGAGAATCGATCGTGGCTCCCATAGCCGCCATTTTGGAGTCGAGGTCGTCAATGAAATTGAGCGCGACAGCTTCGCGCGTTTGCGGCAGAGCGGGGGAGCCGAATTCGTGTGTGCCATGGTGGCTGAGGATCAGATGCTCCACGAGGACGGCGAGGGCCGCCGGGAATCCGGGAATCGCTTTGATTCGATCGCGGACCATTCCTGCGCCGATCATGATGTGGCCGAGCAGGCGGCCTTCGGTGGAGTATTCGATGCCGCGGGCATAACGCAGTTCTTCGATTTTACCGATATCGTGAAGGACGACGCCCGTGAGAAGCAGATCGGCGTCGAGTTCGGGGTAATGCTCGGAAACGGCGCGCGCGAGGCCGGTAAGGCTGACGACATGCTCGAGCAAGCCGCCGATAAACGCGTGGTGCATGGTCATGGCAGCGGGAGCGCGCTTCAGTTTAGGAACGATCGCGGGATCCTCGATGAACCTGTTGAGGAGTTGCTGCAAATAAGGATTTTTCATCCGCGCGACTGAGGCGCATAGCTTCGAATAAAGCATTTCCACGTCGTACTTCGTGTGAGGAAGAAAATCGGCGATCTCGTAATCTTGTTCGGCAGAAGGAATCACGGCTTCGAGGGTGAGCTCTTTTTGGCCGTTATAAAGTTTCACGCGGCCACGAATCTGCACCACGTCGTCGCGCTCAAACGTGCTTACGATCGGAGTGAAGTTCTCCCACATCTTTGCGGAGATGGTCCCCGTGCGATCGCCCAGTTCGAGTTGGAGCCAGGAAGATCCAGTGCGGGGAGAAGTGCGAATCTCCTTTTCGCACACGAGGAAGAGGGAAGTGACGGCCTGTCCATCCTGAAGGCTGGATACGTAGAGGCTCTTCATCAGCTATTCAGCTTCGGCTTCAACTTCTTTTTGGCATTAGCTTTCTGTTGAGCGTCAGGAGTAGGAGCAACTTCCTGGATTACGCTTGCTCCAGGAACGGCAGCGGAATCAGTGAACCCGGGTTTTACTGTGACATAGCTCTCTTCACGAAGTTGCGCGAGATATTCACGCATCTGCGGCTGCATTTTTTGCAGATAGATCCGGTTCATGATCTCGCTTTCTACTTTGCTAACGGGCTGCAAGCCAGCTTTAAAGTGATCAACCACTTTGAGAATTTCGAAGCCGGTTTTGGTCTGGATGACTTCAGTGATCTGACCTTTATCCATTTTGAAGACGATTTCTTCGAGCTGCTTGGACAGTTGGCCGGGCTCGAAAGTTCCAAGCGCGCCGCCCTTATCTTTTGTGCTGCCTTCGGAGTAGCGTTTGGCGATTTCGCTGAACTCTTCCCCTTTCAAGACACGATTGCGATAGTCGTTGGCCTTTTGCTCGATGGCTTCGACCTCCTGCGGGGACTTGTCCTTTGTATCCAGGAAAATCTCAGCAAGCTCCACCTGTTCCGGCTTTACGAAATCTTTTTGATGCGCGTCGTAGTATTGCTGTACCTCGTCGTGACCGATGATGATGCGGCTTCCCATTTCGCGGTGAATCACTTCCTGGGTGAGCAATCGATTGCGAAACTGCGACTTGTAGTCATCCCACGAGAGGCCTTGGCTTTCGACGGCCTTTTCCAGATCGTCCAACGAAGCCAGATTATTTTGCTTGCGGACTTCGTCCAGCTGCTTGATTACATCGGCCTCGACGCTGACGCCCTCATCTTTAGCGCGTTGGATCAGCAGTTGCTGGTCGATCAAGTCGCGCAACAAGTCCTTTTGTTTATCTCTGTACATTGTTTCGACGCGCTCAGGCGGGCAAGCCTGGCATTCTTCCGTGACATCGTTGCGAAGCGCTTGTTCCGCTTTTGCATAATCGCTGAGCGTAATGATGTCGTTGTTGACGCGCGCTACGATTTCTTCCGCGACCACTCCGTGATGAACGGGAGCCGCGGGTGCAGCGGCAGCCGAAGTCGGCGAAGGAGCCGGCATGGGGGAGGGCGGTGGCTTGATGACCGTAGACGGCTGCTGCTGAGCAAAAACTGAAAATGGCAACGCGAGCGCGAAAATCGTGGGCGCCAGAAGTTGCAAAATCTGTGAAGTACGAGTTCTCATTTGGTTCCTTATAAGCAAAAGTGTAGACCTACGATTGTAGTTGTTGCAATACGTTTCTAGCCGCCGCCATCGGACCACCTGCGTTGCCTTTCCAATCGAACCAAAGGACACCCGTGGGATCGAGGCGCATTCCGCGGCGTTTTCGCACCAATTTCACCAGGCGTTCCGGCCCGAGTGGTGTGTCGTCGTAGAACTTGATTGCAATCTGGTCTTGCTTGCGGTCAATCGTGGCAACCAGCATTTTCTCCGCGAGCGCTTTCAGCACCGCATATTCGAGAAGATTTTCGACGGCGGGCGGGGGCGGGCCGAAACGGTCGGCAAGTTCGCGTCGGACTTCCACGCGTTCAGCATCGGATGTGACACCGGCAATTCGCTTGTAGATGCGCAGGCGCAAGTTTTCACTCTCGATGTACTCAGGTGGGATGCGGATTTCCTGCCCAAGGTTGAGTGTGGCACGGCGTTCCGGAGGGAGCGCTTCACCTTTCCGCTCGGCGACGGCGCGCTCCATCATCTGGCAGTACATGTCGAAGCCGACCGCTTCGATGTGGCCGTGCTGCTCGCTGCCGAGGAGATTGCCCGCACCGCGCAGTTCGAGATCGAGTGCTGCTATACGGAAGCCCGCGCCGAGGTCGCTGAATTCTTTGAGCGCCGCGAGGCGTTGGCGGGCGATAGATGTGAGCGCGCTTTCCGTTGGGATCAGGAGGTACGCGTAGGCACGTTGGTTGGAGCGGCCGACGCGTCCTCGTAGTTGGTAGAGCTCGGAAAGGCCAAAGCGGTCGGCTCGATTGATGATGATGGTGTTGGCGCGCGGGATGTCGAGACCGTTCTCAATGATGGTAGTCGAGAGGAGTACGTCCGCCTCGCCGCGGATGAATCTCAGCATTACCTTTTCGAGCTCGTTCTCGCGCATCTGGCCGTGGCCGATCACCACGCGAGCCTTTGGAACGAGGCGGGTGATCATGGCGGCGAGAGATTCGATTGATTCGACGCGATTGTGCACGAAGAAAACTTGTCCTTCGCGGGCGAGCTCTTCCTGGACCACGCGCTGGACGAGCGTTTCGCTGAACGGAGCCACGGTGGTCTGGATAGCGAGGCGATCTTTCGGCGGAGTTTCGATGACGCTCATGTCGCGCAAGCCCACGAGTGACATGTGCAGCGTGCGAGGAATTGGGGTAGCGGACATGGTAAGGACGTCAACATTCTTGCGCATCTCTTTCAGGCGCTCTTTGTGAGCCACGCCGAAGCGCTGCTCTTCGTCGACGACGAGCAGGCCGAGATCTTGAAACTTTACGTCCTTCGAGAGCAAGCGGTGAGTGCCGATGACGATGTCGACTTTGCCTTGCTCGACTTCTTCGAGCACCTTCTTTTGTTCCTTCTCGGAGCGAAATCGGCTGAGCATTTCGATTCGGACGGGAAACGCAGCAAAGCGGCGGCGGAAAGTTTCGTAGTGTTGAAAGGCGAGCACGGTGGTAGGGGCGAGGATGGCGGTCTGTTTTGAATCGGCGATGGCCTTGAAGGTGGCGCGCATGGCGACTTCCGTTTTGCCGTAACCGACGTCGCCGCAGAGGAGGCGATCCATCGGAAGAGTGGATTCCATGTCGCGCTTCACGTCGTCGATGGCTTTCTGCTGATCGGTGGTTTCTTCGAATTCGAAGGCGTCTTCAAATTCACACTGCCAGTTGGAATCGGGCGGAAAGGCGTGGCCGGCAGCCATCTTGCGTTCAGCGTAGAGCTCGAGGAGCTTTTCCGCCATGTCGCTGACCGACTTGCGGACGCGCGTCTTGCGCGCTTCCCAGATCGTGGTGCCGAGGCGGTCAAGGGCAGGCGTGGCGCCGCCGAGCGCGTTGTATTTCTGGATGAGGTCTAGCCGCGCGAGTGGGACGTACAGCTTGGCATCGTCCGCGTAATGCAGCAGCATGAATTCGCCGTTCGCACCTTCAACGGCTACCTGACGGAGGCCATCGAACTGGCCGATGCCGTGGTCCACATGGACGACAAAATCGCCAGGCTTGAGATCCGAGAAATCGCTGAAGAAGCTGGCGGATTTTGGGCGTGAGCGAGCGCGTTGGGAGGGCGGAGGGAGCGTCTCGAAGAGATCAGTGTTGCCATAGATGGTGAGATTTACTTCGGGAATCACCACGCCTTCGCTGACTGGTGCCTTGATCAGGATCATGCCAGGAACGTTGCCGCCGTGGGATTCTTCGGCGAGGCGGCTGACGGTGACATTTTCTTCGAGCTCGCCGAGGCGATAGGGCACTTCGTACTCATGGCAGATATCGGCGAGACGCTCGAGTTCTCCCGTGGTCGCAGCCGAGACCATCACCTGTTCTCCGGTCACAAGCTTTTCGCGGACTTCGGACATGAATGCGGCGACGTTGCCGTGGTAGCGGGTGGTCGGTTGAGTTTGCAGCGTGCGTTGCGGCGCGTCCTCGGTAGCGACGCCGAGATGCTCCACTCCGAGGCGCGGCGCGAGCTGCATCGCCAGCGACCATTCTTCCTCATCGAAGATGAAGCGATTAGGCGGCTCGCTGACAGGGCTTTCAAACGCTTCGAAGGATTCGCGCAATTTGTCGCGATATTGTTCGATGGCAGCCTTCAAAAGGGAGGGCTCGTCCTCGATCACGAGCGGATCATTGGCGAGATCGAAGAGCGTGGACTTGCGATCTTCGAGGAGGATTTCCTGAAATTCCCAGCCGGGATAAAAGCCCGCCGGAGCTTCGTCATCTTCGCGGCCGGATGCTGCCGGGACGCGCAGGCGCTGCAACACTTCAGCGCGGCGGGGAAATTCGGTAAGCGGCAGCAACGTGGCTCGTTCCATCGGATTCGTTGAGCGCTGCGTATTCGGATCGAAAGCGCGAATGGATTCGATCGTGTCGCCGAGAAGCTCGACGCGAACTGGCTGAGGCGCTTCCGGTGAAAAGACGTCAATAATGCCGCCGCGAACGGAGAATTGGCCGGGCATTTCGCAGGTGGTTTGTTTTTCGTAACCGGCGCTTGAGAGAAAATCGAGAAGCTCGCGATGGGGAATTTCCTGGTCGCGCTCAATGGTGCGGGCGAGATGGCGGTAAAACTCCGCTTCGCACATCCTCCAAAGCGCAGCCTGTACGGGCGTGATCATCAGGTCAGCATCGCCGTTGGCAAAGCGCCAGAGGGCGACGGCGCGATCTTCGGAAATTTCCGCGTGGGGTGAGCGGCCGTCATAAGGCAGGACTTCAAGCGCCGGTAGATGGACTACGCGATGCCCCGGCTTGCCTGTAACAGCGCGATAGAACCATCGAAGCGGTTCAACGAGCGCTTCGGCGCGTTGATTCGACTCCACGATCAGAATGGCAGGGCGGCCAAGCTCGGTGGCGGCCAAAGCGGCGACGAGAGTTTTGGCCGGATCAGTGAGCCCGTCGAGGCGGATGAATCCGCCGCTGCGGCGCAGCTTGTCAACCGCTTCCTCGACGACGGGCCGGCGGCCCACCCGAGCGAGAAGCTCAGATACCAGGGACAGAATCATGCGTTGAGATTTTTGATGCGCTCAATCAAGCGCGCGGTCGAATGACCGGGCTCGAGAGGGATACGAATTACTTTGCCCGCTGCGGATGAAGACGATTCGTCCAGCGGAAGAGCCTTCTTATCTGAGGCAGGACTCCCGCCTAGGACGATAACGTCTGGCGTAAGCCTAGCCACAAACGGAGGCAAGGAAATCGGATCGAACTCGACGGCGAAATCTACGGCGGCTAGCGCGGCAACAACTTCAGCACGCTCCTCAGACGGCGTTATCGGCAGGCCGGGCAGCCTGGGCTGAGAGTCACGGCGATCGTGCGAGTTCGCTTCGCTCTCGATTCCTACCACAAGAATATCTCCCTGCGAGCGAGCCTGTTCGATCAGGCGAACGTGGCCGGGGTGCAAGAAATCGAAGGCGCCGCTCGCGAACACCACTCGCTTGCCGTTGCGTTTCCACTCGGCGCGTCGGAGAATCAATTCATCTTGAGAAATCACGCAACCCAAATTTCTGCTCTCCCGTTCACTACGACGCTTGGTCGCAAACGTACCATTCTAACATGCGCATGAAAATGGCAGGCGCAAAGCGATGAAGCTCTGGGAACTTGCGCTCGCGATTGGCGGAGCGATTTGTCTGCTTCTGGGAACCGCATGGATCCGGCGCAGTGAGCTGCCGAGAAAAGATTTCGTGCTGGATGCGGGCATCTGCCGGGTTCCGGTTACCGAGTACGATCCGCCGGCGAGTGTGAGTCCCGCCGGATCTGCGATTGTGCTTCACGGACTCTCCGCGAATCGCAGGGTGATGACGTACCTGAGCGAAGATTTCGCGGGGCATGGCTTGCGAACCTACGCACTGGATTTACCGGGCCATGGCGATAATCGCGAACCATTTACATTTCCGCGCGCGCAGCTATGCGCGACCGCTGCGGTGGAAACCCTGATTCGCAGCGGCACGATTGACCGACGCACGACGGTGCTTGTGGGCCATTCAATGGGCGCAGCGATTGCGATTCGAATGGCGGATCGCGAACCGGTGCTTGCGACGATTGCGATTTCACCGGCGCCGATGAAACTGCCGATGCGGATGCCGGCGAATCTGCTGGTGTTCACGGCCCAATTTGATATTCCGCCGCTTGCGAAGGAAGCGAAAGATTTGGAGGCGGCTGCGGGAAGCGACAGAAATGCGCCAGAGGATTTTGCGCAGTTGCGCGCGTTTGAGTTGGAACGTATTCCGTTTGCGTCGCATACCAGCTTGTTGCTTGATCGTCGCGTCGCACACCGGTCAGAATTGTGGGCGATGCGGGCATTGTTTCCGGATGTGGCGACCGAGACTTTAGCCTTGAACGTGGATCTGGCCACTTACGAAACGTTCAATTTTGGCCGGCGACGCTTGGCGGGCGCTGTGCTGGGGTTAGTTGGCCTCGTGCTACTTTTTCCGCTCGCGGCCAGTGGTATGGTCCAGTTATTCGCTCAAATATTTCGAACCGCCGTGAACCGAGCAGATTCTGCACAGGCAACCGATCCGCATAGTGACCCACAGGTCGATTCATCCAATCGAGTGCCCGGTCGCGTGCTGATCCTGGTCGAAGGAATCGTGTCTGCGCTGATTGGAGTAGTGATACTGATTCTCTTCGTTCCCCTGAAGTTCCTGCATCTGTACTCCGGCGATTATCTCGCGTCGCTGTTATTAGTCTACGGAGCGCTACTGCTCATTCTGAATCGGTCGGAGGCACGCGGTACATTTTCACTCAATATAGCGACGAAAATCGCAGCCGCTGCGTTGGGCATTGGCACCATCCTCGCAGTTGGGGCATGGCTGAACTGGCAGTTGACGGACGGTTGGCTCAACGCGCAGAGGTGGCTGCGGTTTTGCGCGCTCGTACCGGTGCTGTGGGTTTTTGCCTATGCCGAGGAGGTAGTGCTCGGCCCCGTGAATTCGGGCGGTCGCCGGACGATTCGATTTGCGCTTGCGATGGCGCTGCGGCTCGAGATCTGGCTCGTTTGCGTTTTTGCCTACTACGAAATGCTGAGCGGGCAAGCGCTGATTCTGCTTTTAGTGACCGCGCTCGCAATATTTTCGATTTTTCAGAGGCTAGGTACTGATGCGGTACGCCGGCGCACCGGCTCCGCCCCGGCAGCCGCGCTCTTTGGTGCTATACTCGGCGCTTGGTTGATTGCGTCGGTGTTCCCACTAACCTGACCCGCGGAATGAAACAAATCGCAATTGTCGGTGGCGGTCCTGCCGGTGCGCTCTGTGGAGAGCGTCTGGCGACAGCCGGATTTGAAGTAACGATTTTCGATGAGCGGTTGGCCTGGGAGAAGCCCTGCGGCGGCGGTCTGACGCACAAGGCCATCGAAACCTACCCTTTTCTGCTCGACGCGCCGCATCCGAAAAAGATTATTCGCACGGCCGAATTGATTTCGAGCCACGGCCATCGAGCCCGTTTCGAAATGAACAATCCGATCGTCATTTATGCACGGAAGGTTCTGAATGGACTCCTCTTGGATCGGGCTGTGGCGGCTGGATGTACGGCGATTCGTTCGCGGGTCACCGAAATCGATACGAACTGCGCGCGAGTGAAACTATCTGTGGGGAAAGAAGAGGCTGAGGCGGATTTCGCAGTGCTCGCCGCCGGGGCACGAAATCAATTGCTTCCGGAAACGACCGCACTCGGCGTACGCGATTTGGAAATGACCTTGGGCTACTTCGTACCCACCGAAGAAGACATTCTAAAAGTTAAGTTCCTGAAACAATTCGAAGGTTACCTCTGGTCGTTTCCAAGGGCGGACCACATCTCGGTGGGCATCTGCGCGAAATTGGGTCAGATCTCGAGCCAGGAATTGCGGCGGCATCTTGACGATTTCATTTCCAAAGAAAACATTCCCATGGAAGGTGCACAGCTTTACAGCCACGTGCTGCCCTCGCCCCAGGCACAGACGATTCGCGGCCGAAGGATTGCCGGAAGAAATTGGGCGCTCGCGGGCGACGCGGCTGCTTGTGTAGACCCGATTACAGGCGAGGGGCTGTATTACGCGCTGCGTTCTGGCGATTTACTGGCGCAAGCAATCGCAGAAGGGCAGCCGCAGGCCTATCCGGAGCGATTGCGTGCAGCATTTTCCGCTGATCTGGAGTTCGCAGCGAACATCGCGCGCAAAGTGTTTCGCGGGACATTTCTTGGCGGCGCGATCACCACGCGCATGGTGCAGCTCGTTAACTACTCTCCGACGTTTCGCGACTTGATGCGCGATATTTTCAGCGGTTCGCAGGAATATCGCGGCTTGAAGCGGCGTTTGTGGAGCCAGCTTGGAATTACGATGGCGGAATTTGTTCACAGCTTCCTCGATCCACGACTTGTGCGGGAAGTTGCCGCCCGCGAACCTTCCTGATGAGACAGCCGGGCAATTCAAGAAAATCGCGGGGAAAATCAAAGAGCTCTAAGAATCCAGCGCAATCTTCGAAAGGTACAGCTTCGCTGGTCGCTGTTCCGGAGCAACGTCCCCGCATAGGCCTTGAGGCCGTGGTGGAGAAAATAGTCCCGCGAGAATGGACTCTTGCTCATTACAACCCGCAGTTGCCGCCCGTGCTCTCGACGCCGGCGATGATCGGAATCATGGAAATAGCGGCTGCGCAGGCGTTCAGGCGGACCTGCCCGCAGGAGCGATTACCGTTGGCACGCGGATCGAAGTGGACCATTTGAAAGCGGTGCCAGAAGGAACTTCCGTTCAAGCGACCGCGCGCCTGGTGGAGCACAAGGGGCGCTTCATGGTTTTCGAAGTGAAAGCCAGCGCGAGCGAGCACCTGATAGGGCGCGGGCGAGTCTATCGAGCCATCGTTGAACCTGCGAAATTTCAAGCGCGGGCCCACGCGCGAAAGTCCTGATCGCGGATTCTCTCAGCTAACAAACGGAGCCAATCACAATTTCAATCTCGCCTATTCCTAGTTGGTTTTGGCATTTTCGGCCTTGAGGATGAAGGCTGCCACATTGTCATGCAGCGCTTTAAGCGAAGCTGCTCGCGCATACACCATGTGCCCGGATTCGTAAAACTGAAACTCGATGTTCTTCTGCAATTTGGGCGGAATCGGCAGGTGCTGCATTTCGTAGACCCCTTCGTAAAACGGCGTGGCAAGATCGAAATAGCCGGCGTTCAACAGTATTTTAAGGTCCGGGTTGTATTTCATTGCCATCGCCAGGTCGGGCATCACGTTCGTTGCCATTGGCAGCGCTAGAGGGGATCCCGGAGGCTGATGCAGGAAATTCCACGTCTTCCAGATCTCTATTTCCGGCTTGAAAATCTTATTCTCGCCAAATTTCAATTCTTTGCGTACGTAATCATTGAAAGCTGAAACGTACGCCGATCCGATAGCCGCTGATTGAGGATCGTATTCCGCCTCTTTGCTAAGCGGATCCAATGTGGGGCCGGAAAAGCGCGTGTCGAGGCGGCCAGTCGTCGTGCCCGTGTCATCCTGGAGCGTTTTCTCGAATTCTCCGCCGTTAATGCGCAGATCTGCTTTTTCGATGTATTCCACTGGAAGGCCGGTGTACTGATGCAGCTTTTGGGCGATCGCCTTGCGCTGCTCCGGCGCGAGCGTATACCCAGCTGCGAGTGCTTGTGCGTAATCATTCATCGCAAATCGCTCGACATCTGCGACTAGCGGGGCTAGTTCCTGATGCGTATCCGGCAGTTTGTGGTGATACCAGGCGGATGCGGCGTACGTTGGCAGAGCAAGTTGGTAGGGGAGTTCGACTCCAGGATTAAACTGCGGGCCGTCTGCGCTCAAATTGAAGTTCAATATTTGCGACAAAAGAATAACGCCATTGAAGTCCACAACGCGTTCCGTTTCGAGCACGTTGACCAGCACGGCCGATCGCGTGGTGCCGTAGCTTTCGCCGAACATAAATTTAGGCGAGTTCCATCGCCCATATTTGCTTAGAAACTGCACGATGAAATCCGCGAACGCGTGTGCGTCCTGATCGACGCCATAGAACGCCTTTTCGCGATCCTTGCCGCTGATCCGGCTGAACCCAGTCCCAGGCGCATCGATGAATACCAGATCGCTTACATCGAGGAGGCTGTAATCGTTGTTGACTACCGGATATGGCGCGGCCGGTGTATGGGAATCGTCCATGGTGACGACGCGCTTCGGCCCGAATGCTCCCATGTGCAGCCACACGGTCGAAGAACCTGGGCCGCCGTTGTAGAGGAATGTGACGGGACGGGGCGCACCTTTTGTGTCGGATTTGAAATACGCCACGTAGAACATGCTGGCTTCGGGCGTCTGGCTCTTGTCGTTCGGGTCTTTGTTTTGAGGAACATCGTCCCAATCCTTGGTATGGACGACGAGAGTGCCGGCGTACGCGTCGTAATTGATGACATTCCCGCCAACGGTGACGGAGCCTTTGCTTGTCTGCTGCTCCGGCTTAAATTGCTCCGGCTTTGCCGCATCGGGTTTGCTTGCGGGTGTGTCGTCCTTGGTCTGCGCGACAACTCGGATCGGCAACGCAATCGCCAAGATCATCAGAACGACCACCCACAAGGCAAGCCTTCGCATCGAGCGTATCTCCGTTTAGTAAAGTGATAATCCTGCTTGTCGGGAGGAAGCACACTCCGACATTCCGCGTGAGGAATAGGGATCGCGCGGTCTATTTCAGTGCGTCAGCGCCCACTTGTGCGCATTGGGCATCTTGCGACGAAGTGCCGCCGGACAGTGCAATGGCGCCCACAATCTTGCCCTCGATCACGATAGGAATTCCGCCCTCGAGAGGAGTAGCTCCTTCGAGCCCCAAGTACCGCAGGCCATCGCCGCCTTTGGATACCTGGTCCTGAAACCATTTCGTCGGGCGCTTGTAGAGCGCAGCCGAGCGCGCCTTGCTGATGGCGAACTGGGCGCTTCCGATCTGCGTGTTGTCAATTTTCTCGTAGTAGACGAGCGTGCCATTGGGATCCACGATGGCCAGCGCCATTGTCCAATTATTTTTTCGCGCTTCCGCGATTGCGGCAGCAGCGGCCTTTTTCGCGTTTTCGAGCGAGATTGGTGGGCCGTAAGGATTCGGCATCTGCTGCGCTTTCGCACCTGCAGCACAAAGCAAAATGGTCAGGGTCGCCATGAATTTCAGAATGGATCGCGAGGGCACGTTTTTCTCCTCCTGATGTCCTTCGTGATTGTGCGGCTTGGAGCTTTCCGCATCGCGCCGAAGGACCCGGTGCCGGATTATATATCCATAATTCGCGATTCGTGGCGAGGCAACGAAAATGACTTGCCCGTCACAACCGCCTTGAAGACCGAAGCAATAGCGCGGCAGCGTTTGACACGCCTTTCATCGGCCATCAGAATACATATGGCGTGGCGGGTGATTCGAAGGTCCTGCCTGGGGCAAAATTCATAAGTGTAAGTGATGGCTCGGCCGACGTGTGTGCACCAGGAGTCAAACTGAAAAGCGAGGAATCATGACAATCACTTCGATGATGCGAATTTTCGCATCAACTATTTTGCTTGCGGCGAGCAGCGCAGCTGCCAGTGCCCAGACGAACGGTCCGCAGAACGAAGGTTCTAGCACCTCTGCAGCGATTCATACGCTACTCCCCGATTGCATCGGAGCTGGAGCAACTGCGCCTGCGAGCGCCGCTGTCGCTGACGATTCGAAGAAGGGCGGGTTCGACCTCGCGAACCTGGATCGATCCGTGTCCCCGTGCGCGGATTTCTATCAGTTCGCCAATGGCGGTTGGATGAAAAACAATCCGATACCAGCGGCTTACCCGCGATGGGGTTCGTTCACGATTCTTCAAGAACACAATCAGGATGTGCTGCACACGATTCTCGAAGATGCGGCGAAAGACAAGTCCGCGCAGCCGGGATCGAATTGGCAAAAGATTGGTGATTTCTATGCGAGCTGCATGGACGAGAATGCGATCGAAGCGGCGGGAACAAAGCCGCTCGAACCTGAGTTCGAAAGAATCGCGCAGATGAAGGACGCCGGGAGCCTGCAGGCGGAAGTAGCGCGATTACAAAACCAAGGCGTGGACGCAATCTTCAATTTCGGCTCACAGACCGACTTTAAAGACAGCAACAGCATGCTCGCGGGCATCGGTCAAGGCGGGCTGGGCTTGCCGGACCGCGACTATTACACGCGCGACGACGAGAAATCCAAGAAACTGCGGGACGAGTATGTGCAGCATGTTGCGAATATGTTCAAGCTGTTGGGGGACAGCGACGACAGAGCTGCGGCGGAAGCAAAGACGGTAATGGAAATTGAAACGCGACTGGCGAAAGTTTCGATGCCGCGTGTCGATTTGCGTGACCCCGACAAAATCTACCACAAAATGCCGGTCTCGCAGTTTCAGGAACTCGCCCCGAATGTAGATTGGGAAGGATATTTCAAGGAGATTGGTGCGCCGCCGGTAACCCAGATCAATGTTTTCCAACCCGATTTTATGAAAGAGGTGAGCGCAGCATGGACGTCCGTTCCGCTCGCGGATTGGAAAGTGTATCTGCGATGGCAGTTTGTGCATGCCCAGGCGGCGGCACTGCCGAAAAAGTTTGTGGATGAGAACTTCGACTTCTATTCGAAGAAATTAACTGGCACGACAGAAATCCTGCCGCGCTGGCGCCGCTGCGTGCGAGCGACCGACCAGAAGCTCGGAGAAGATTTGGGACAGTTCTACGTGCAAAGGGCATTTCCGCCCGAGGCGAAGGCTAAGGCCCTCGAAATGGTTCACAATCTGATTGACGCTCTGCGCGCCGATCTTTCGACCCTCGACTGGATGAGTCCGGCAACGCGCGAACAGGCCACTGCAAAGCTGAGCGCGATTAAGTTGAAAATCGGCTATCCGGACAAATGGCGCGACTATTCCAGCTACAAAGTAAATCGCGGGCCCTACGTGGAGAATTTTATCCGCGGTAACGAATTCGAGGCCGCGTACGAGTTGAGAAAAATTGGCAAGCCCGTGGACCGAGGGGTTTGGAATATGACGCCGCCGACTGTGAATGCCTATTACAACTCGACGCGCAACGAGATCGTCTTCCCAGCCGGAATCTTGCAGCCGCCCTTCTACGACCCGAATCGCGACGACGCAATGAACTATGGCGGGATGGGTTCGGTGATCGGCCACGAGTTGACGCACGGTTTTGACGATCAAGGCAGCAAGTTCGACGCCATGGGGAACTTGAAGAACTGGTGGACGCCCGAGGATTTGAAGAATTTTCAAGCGCGAGGCGACTGCATCGTGAAACAGTTCGACAGCTTCGAAGTTGAGCCTGGCTTGCACGAAAACGGAAGACTCGTGGAAGGCGAAAGCATTGCGGATCTCGGCGGGCTTACGATCGCATATGCTGCGCTGCAAAAGACGCTGGAAGGTAAGCCCGTGCCAGCCCCGATCGACGGCTTCACCGCCGGTCAAAGATTCTTCCTGGGCTGGGCGCAGGTGTGGGCGGGGAACATGAGACCGGAGTATGCGCGAATGATCGTCCAAACGAATCCGCATCCGCTGGATAGTTACCGGGTGGACGCGCCTGTATCGAATATGCCGGCGTTTGCGAAAGCATTTGATTGCGCTGCGGATTCGAAGATGGTGCGGCCAGCAGCAGAGAGGTGCAGAATTTGGTGATTTAAGCCGTTGGTGCAGCGAATAGCTGTTGAGAACTTACCGGCGGCGGTTCATAAGCCGGGGTGGCAACCGCCTCGGCGCGTTGATGCTCTCGGTACCATATGCATTCACTCGCGCGCTGCCATAAGCGGCAACCTTGCCAGGAAATTATAAGGAATTGAGAAAGCAGGAACGGCGCGAAAATAGATTCGGGACGCAGATGTGTCATCCAGATGTGCAAACCGATAGCAAAAACGATCCACGAGACCAAACTTACCCGCAGATATAGCCAGTAGAGAGAAAGAAAGTTGTGCCGCATCAGAGTGGCAGAGCGACGAAGAGCCTTGCGGATGCGGCGCTCGTCTTCGGCGACGGCAATCACCTGTGCCATATCGAACCAGACGCGAATACAGATCAATAGCAACAAAATCACGACCACGGCAACCTCAAGGAAATGAACCGCGCGCATAGGCGAAGGCGATTGCTTATCAATGCGATCGTAAACTCGATGCGTGATTTCGGCGAGAATGGAAACCGGAATCAGCGCAATCAAAAGGTAAATTGTTAACCGCACGAAGCGCCAGAAATGGTGACCGCAGGCTT
>Ga0307479_10001690_pt1 | contig 20187 bp, 18 predicted proteins | sample atmos_gasesECM4C_FD_203743 | JGI IMG/M metagenome (GOLD analysis project Ga0307479, IMG submission 203743) | Hardwood forest soil microbial communities from Morgan-Monroe State Forest, Indiana, United States - atmos_gasesECM4C_515 | ecosystem: Environmental > Terrestrial > Soil > Temperate...
AGCCGGCGCGTGGGCGGGACGCCGCGCAGCTGGTGGGCAGCGTGCACCACGGCGTCGCGCAGGTACGCGCGCTGGCTTTTTGCGACTAGCTCGAAGACGTCCATCGCAAAACCGCCGTTGTCGGGAGCGCTGCGGTCCCGAGCGAGAGGTCGACCAAGGCATCGGCGATGGGCCGCGCGTCGCGCCGCCGCGCTCCCTCGACCGCCACCCGGGCCGCGCCGCGCTCGCGCAAGCGCCGGCACAAGGGAGGGGGGAAAATCCAGAACGCCGGCTCGCCGAAGACGCCCTTTTCGTGCGGCGGTCTTTCCAGCACGCAGCTCTGCGTGTCGAGCGCGAGCCGCGCCGCCTCGCACGGATGCGTCTGGAACGTGGGCGCGATCAGGTTGACCTGAAAGAGCGCGCGCACCGCCGTCCGGGCGATGTCGAAGTCCGCCGGCGTGGCCGCCTCCTCCGCCCAGCGCGGCCCCTCGCGCGCCTGGTCGGCGATGCCGACCCAGTCGAGCGCCTGGGTCGCGTCGCGCGCGAAGGGCACCTCGCGGCGGGCTTCCCAGTCGCGCCGCGCCGCCTCCTCGAGCGCGGCTGCGACGTCTGCTCCAAACACTTCGGACAGCGTCGCGGCCTCGACCACCACACGGAGCAGCGGCCGCAGCCCGAACAGCCGCGCCAGGCACTGTCCGAAGAGCACGAACAGCGACACGCCGGGCACCGCCTCGCCGGGCGCTTCCGGAAACACGTGCCGCGGAAAGGCGAGGCTGCCGAGCAACAGCGCCGCCGCTTCCAAGACCATCCAGGGCGCCGGCGGCCCGGCCAGCTCACGCTGCACGCCGTGGCAGAGCTCGTGCAACACGCCGCCCGAGAGGCGCACGTCGAGCACCTCGTCCGGGTCGCGGCCCTGGGCCAGCTCCGCGTTGATCAGCTCGCGCTCCGCCGGCCAGGCGCCCACCAGGGGCAGCCCCGACCCGAGCAGGGCCGGCGCGGCGAGCGCGGCGATGCAGGGTCTTTGAGCGAGCAGCTCGTCCGGCGAGGCGGCGCCGGTGAGCTGCGCAAAGCGCAAGTCGGTTTCGCCCAGCACGCGCTCGACGCCGCGCAGCGCCTCAAGGAGGCGGCCGTCGCGGCGCAGCGGCCGCCAGAGCAGCCGCCGCGCGGGGTCGTCACCGCGCAGCATCTGGTCGACCAGCATCGCCGGCATGCGCTCGCAGTAGTAGCGCGCCACGCTCTCGTCGGGGCCAATGGCGACCATGGTCTCGCGCAGCGCCGGCGGCAGCCGCAGCATGAACGGCGGCGGGCGCGTGCCGGGCACGGCCAGCTCCGCGCGCACCGTCGCCTGGAATCGCTGCTCGAGGCGGCCCGAAGGGCCGCGAGCTGATCGCTCCATCCCCCGAGAATACCCGCATGATAGGGTGCCGGCATGAAACGGGTCGCCATCTCTGCCCTGCTGGGAGCGGTCATCTTCAGCGTCCTCACCACCTGGCTGGGTCCCAAGATGATCGGCTGGTACGTGACGCCCGCCGACCAGCCAGCGGCGCTCAGCTGCCAGGCAGCTGTGGTAGGCGCGATGCACAGACTGGTACAGACGCAGATGGTGGGCACGCTCGCCGGCGCCTTGGTTGGCGTGGTGCTGGGCTTGCTGCTGCGCCGCAAAGCGCCTCCGCCCGCCGGCGCCGTGGCAGGAACGGCAAAAGGCTAGCGGCCACTCCACAGGCGCGCCACCAGCTGCGCGCGACCCTCGCACTGCGCCTTGGACAAGAGCGCGGTGACGTGCAGCTCCACCGTGCTCTCCGAGCAGCGCAAGGACGCGGCCACGGCGCGGTTCGACTGCCCCTGCCCGACCAGGTAGAGCACCTGCGCCTGCCGCGGCGTCAGCTGCCAGCGGGCGCGCGCGGCGGTGACCAGGGGCGCCGGGTCGCTGCCGGCCTCGAGAATCGCCAGCTGCAGGCCGGAGTCGCCATCGAGTCGCGCCAGCTGCACCGAGACGCGAGAGCCCCGCTGCGCCAGGGCCAGCCGCTGTTCGACCGCGTGACGGTCGGAATCGAGCAGCGCCCTCCCCGCCGCGTTCGCGTGCAGGATGCCGCCGCCCGCCGCCAGCACCAGCGCCGCCGCCGGGACGCACTCCAGCGCCCGGCCGATCTCGCCGGCGCGCTCTTGCGCTTCGCCTAGCCGCCGCTCGAGCAACAGGCGCCTCTGCAGCGCCGGCACGATGGTGGCGAGGAGCCGCACCTCGGCGCGCCCGAACGCCCCGGCGCGCAGCGCGCCCACCCAGGCCAGAAGCGCCGAACCCTCGCAGAGCAGCACGCGCAGCTGATCGCTCTCGGAGAGCCCGAAGCGCGGGAGGAAGCTACGCACTACCGCCGGCGGGCCGCGCCCCGTCAGCGCCTCCAGATCGCGCGTGCGCAGCGGGCGATTGCGCTGGCGCGGGTCGGGCAGCGACGGATCGTAGTGGGAGAAGCGCTTCGGAGCGGCCGGGAGCCAGCGGGCGAAAGCGGCGCGGATGCCGGCCGGCATGCGGGCGCCGTGGAAGAAATCCAGCCTGCGGGCCCGCCCCTCGCCGCAGACCAGGAAGGCACAGGCCTGGTCGGCTTGCAGGAGTCGCGGCAATTCCAGGACTACCTCCCGCAGAGGCCGGGCGCTGGCCGGCGCTTGCTCGAGCTGGGCGGCGAGATCGCGAGCGAGCTGCCGCTGGCCTTCTGCGGACACGGCGCAAGCGTACGACGGAAAGGTTGGTGCAGCAAAGCATCTCCCTCGGCGGAGGCGTGCGGCCGCCGGGGGAGGCTGGGGTTTTCCTCTATGGACCTCGACAGTTCAGAAGTGGAACATCGTTGGCCACAGCGGCGCGCGGCGGGGGAAGCGCGCAAGAGCGGGGCGGCGGAATCGCAGCGCGAACTGGATGGGGTCGCGCGCGGTTCCCCCGCCCCCTCTTCATTTCCGAGAGAAGCAGCGGGTGCTGACAGTGCTTCTTTTCTTTTGGGGCGCTCCGGCCTTCGGCCTCCGCTCGTGCGGGGGCCTCGGGGCGGCCCCCGCAACGCCCCCGCCCTTCCGCTGCCTCGCGTAGTGCACGTTGCTGCGTCACGCGGTTTGTCCGCTCGTGATCGTCGATTTCGAAAACGAAACGAAAACGAGAACGACAAGGAGCAGGCCCGCGCCAGGCCTTCGGCCTGTCACTGCGCCTGCAGGGTATTCGGTGTAGCTCGCTGCGCTCGCGCTTTGTGGCTATCCGTCGTGCGTTCGGCATCGTTTCGGCCTCCCGCCTCCGGCTGTTGCGAGGAGGCCGAAACAATGCCGAACGACACGACTCTGTACTCACTTCCCCACCACAAGCTCATCGCGTATCGCGTCGCTTGCGACCTGTTGGTCGCGGTGGTCCGTGCCAACATCCGCAATGCAGATCTGCGCTCTCAGGCGCTGCGCGCGGCGAAGAGCGCATGTCTCAACATCGCCGAGGCGAACGGACGCGCCTCGCCAGCAGACAGGCGCCGGGTCTTCGCAATCGCGCGCGGAGAGGCCACCGAGGCCGCTGCCGCCGTGGAAATCGCGGCGCTCGCCGGAGAATGCGCCTCCGAACACGCCGCGAAGACGCAGCAACTCGGCGGGCGAGTGGTGGCGTTGCTCACGGGCTTGCTCAAGCATTAGCTGGCGGCCCATGAAGCAAAGGGCCTCGGGATTTCTCCCGAGGCCCTCGTAGCACCTGAAGCCTGAGGCCTATCTCTCGCGGCGGCCCTTGCCGAGCTTGTCGGCGAAGACGTCGCCAAACGACGCGCGGCCGGCCTGCTGGTTGCGCATGTACTCGCGGTAGTCCTCGCCCTCGTGCAGCGCGGCCTTCACGCTCAAAGCGACTTTGCGCTCGTGCGGGTCCATGTCGATGACCTTCACGTCCAGCTCATCCCCCTCTTTCACGACATCGCGGGGGTTCTCGACGCGCTCGTCGCGCAGCTCGCTCACGTGCACCAGACCCTCGATGCCCGGCTCGATCTCCACGAACGCGCCGAAGTCGGCGACCTTGGTGACCTTGCCCTTCACGCGGCTGCCGATGGGGTACTTCGTCGGCAATTCCGTCCATGGATCCGGATGAAGCTGCTTGATGCCGAGCGAGAAGCGCTCGTTCTCGACGTCGATGTTGAGAACGACCGCCTCGACCTCGTCGCCCTTCTTGTACAGGTCGCCGGGGTGCTTGATGCGCTGGGTCCAGCTGATGTCGCTCACGTGCACCAGGCCGTCGATGCCCTCCTGCACTCCGACGAAGATGCCGAAGTCGGTGACGTTGCGAACCTGCCCGCGGATGACCGACCCGATGGGGTACTGCTCCTCGAGCAGCGTCCACGGATTCGGCTCGGTCTGCTTCATGCCGAGCGAAATTCGCTTGGCCTTGGCGTCGACGTCGAGCACCACGGCGCTCACCTGATCGCCGATGGCCATCACCTTCGACGGATGCTTCACGCGCTTGGTCCAGCTCATCTCGCTGATGTGCACCAGGCCTTCGACGCCCGGCTCCATCTCGATGAACGCGCCGTAGTCGGTGAGGCTGACGACCTTGCCGCCGATCTTGGTGCCCGGCGGATACTTCTCCGCCGCGTGCGCCCAGGGGTCCTCCTGAATCTGCTTCAGACCCAAGGAGACGCGCTCGGTCGCCGGATCGAACTTGAGCACGATGACCCGCATCTCGTCGCCGACGTTGAGCATCTCGCTCGGGTGCCCGACGCGGCCCCAGCTCATGTCGGTGATGTGGAGCAGCCCGTCGATGCCGCCCAGGTCGATGAACGCGCCGTAGTCGGTGAGGTTCTTCACGATGCCGGTCAACACCGCACCCTCCTTCAACTTCATGAGGGTGTCCTTCTTCAGCGTCTCGCGCTCCTTCTCGAGGAGAACGCGCCGCGAAAGAACGATGTTGCCCCGCTTCTTGTTGAACTTGATCACCTTGAACTTGAACTTCTCGCCGATCAGCTTGTCGAGATTGCGAATCGGCCGGAGGTCCACCTGCGAGCCGGGCAGGAACGCCTTCACGCCGATGTCGACGGAGAGCCCTCCCTTCACCCGCCCCACGATGGTGCCCTCGACGAGCTCGTCGCGCTCGCACGCGGCGGAGATCTCGTCCCAGATGCGCATCTTGTCGGCCTTCTCTTTCGAGAGGACCACCATGCCCGTGTCGTTCTCGCGCGACTCGAGCAGCACTTCCACGGCGTCGCCCACCTTGACGTTGGGCTTGCCTTCGACCAGGCCGAATTCCTGGATGGGGACCTGGCCCTCGCTCTTGTACCCGATGTCCACCACTGCATAGTCCTTGGTGAGCTGGACCACGGTGCCGCGGACGATCTCGTTCTCTTTCAGCTCGCCGCCTTTGGCGGTGCCCTTCCCCTTGAAGGACTCTTCGAGCATGGCGGCGAAATTCTCTTCCTCGCCGCCGTTCAATTCAGTGTGCGGATTCGCCATGAAAAAGTGTGCCTTCGATTCTTTTCACTTCGCCCCCTGAAAAAACCGCGCCCTCGCCACGGGGAGTGATGGCGAGAGCGAAATCATTTGCCGTAAAGAGCGCGCGGACCCTACAGAACGCTCCCAGGAGTGTCAAGCCGCGCCACCGCGAGTGAATGACAGCGATCGACCACCTCGGCCAGGTCGAGCCCGGTGGTGTCGACCAGGATCGCGTCGGGGGCCGGCTTCAGCGGCGCGATGGCCCGCTCGCTGTCGTCCTTGTCGCGCCGGCGCTGGTCGGCGAGCACTTCTTGCAAAGGGACTTGCAAGCCCTTCTCTGCCAGCTCGGCATGCCGCCGCTGGGCGCGCGCCTCGTCGGAAGCGGTGAGGAAGAACTTCACCGCCGCGTCGGGGAACACCACGGTGCCGATGTCGCGACCCTCTAGGACCGCGCCGCGCGGCGCCTGCAGGCCCAGCTCGCGCTGCAGGCCGAGCAGCTTCTCGCGCACCACCGGCCGCGCGCTGACCACGCTCGCGCCGCGGCTGATCTCGGGCGTGCGGATGGCTTCGGTGACGTCGTGGCCCTTCAAGAGCACGCGATCCTCGGGGCCGAAGCTGAGCCCCAGGCCGGCGTCGAGCAGCTTGCGCAGGCCCTCGTCGTCGTCCCAGCCGACGTCGGCGCGGCGGGCGGCCAGCGCCACCGTGCGGTAGATGGCGCCGGTGTCGATCATGGCGAACCCGAGCCGGCGCGCGAGTTGCCGCGCGACGGTGCTCTTGCCCGCGCCAGCCGGGCCATCGATCGCCACAATCGCTGGGCTCACCTGCGCGAGATAGCGCGTCGCCCCGCTTGTCGCAAGGGAACCAGCTATCGGTATCCCGGCGCCTGGAGCACGCGCACTTCGCCGTCGCCGAAAAGCCAGACCATCAGTCCGCGTCCCACCGCAGGCGCGCCGTAGGTGGGCGCGGGGCCGTCGAAGATGGCCAGCTGATCGCCGGTGGCCTGCGCGAGGACTTCCAGCCAGCTGGTGTTGGAGCCGCTGCTGGGAGTGCTCGAGGCGACGAAGAGGACGTCGCCGACCGCGGGCATGGCGGTGAGCACGTAGCCCGGTGTCACGTGTCGCCACTTCACCCGGCCGGTGGCGGGATCGAACGCGACCACGCTGCCGGGCTGGCCGTCGGGAGTGTGCCCTCCGCCGGCGTAGAGCGTGGCGCGGGCGAAGGTGGGGGTCGAGATGGTGCCCCAGCCGTTGGTCGCGTCGCCGCCCTCGGTCGGGTGCGCCGGATCGACCAGGGCGAGCTGGTACTTCCAGACCGGACCGCTTGCCAGCGCGTCGCGGTCGAGGACGTAGAGCCAGCCGTCCTTGCTGGTCGCGGCGACGAAGTTCACGCCGCCGGCGGTGAAGAGCGTGGGCGAGGAGCCGAAGTCGCAATCGGAGAGCGGACACGGATTCTGCCAGTGGCCGGTGACTGCCAGGGTGGCCGCGTCGAGCCGCACGATGGCCTGGCCCAGCGAGGTGGGCGAGAGGATGGGCGGCTGCTTGCCGGTGCCGGTCGAGGCGTAGACGGCGGAGGCGCCCTCGTCGATGCTGATGCTCGACCAGACCGCGCCGGTGTACGCGCCGGGGTCGGTGAGATCCGCGTACTGGACGGCGTGGGTGCTCAAGTCGACGGAGGCGACGCGGCCGGCGACCTCGGAGCAGTAGATGGCCGAGGCGATGCCGACGTAGAGCTTGCCCAGCGCGGTCGAGACCGCGGGCGACGATTCGATGAACTGCCCGCGCCCCGCGGGGGTGGGATCGGCCACCTGCGCCGACCAGAGGGTGCCGCCGGTCGCCGGATCCAGAGCGTAGACCTTGCCGTCCACCGCGGCCGCGTAGAGCGTGCCGGAGGCGATGGCGGGCGCGGCCCAGAAGCCGAGCCGCATCGGCTGCGACGAGCAGCTGGAGTCGACGGTGACGGCGCCGGGGAACGCGCTCGACCAGCGCGTGCTGCCGTCGGAGGCGGCGACCGCGACCACCTTGCCGCCCGCGCTCTGGCCGAAGGCGGTGGTGAAGTAGATCGCCTCGCCGTCGATGAGCGGCTGCGAGTAGGTGTAGTAGCTGCCCGAGGCTCCGAACCGATCGGCGGGAATCGACCAGAGCGGCGCCACCGAGGCCGCCGCGCTGGCGGCGAAGACGCCCGGGTTCTCGGAAGTGCCGCCGAGCGGGCTGTAGCGGTACTGCAGCCAATCGCCGCCGCCCGGGGGGCCGGCATCCACCGGACCTGCGTCGGGTCCCGAGCCTACTGGACCTGCGTCGGGCGTGCCGGCGTCAGGCGAGCCGGCGGGGCCGGCGTCGGCAGCCGTTCCAACGCTGCCGGACGAGGGTGATGGCTTGTTCGACCCGCACCCGAGAGCGGCGGCGCAGAGCGCGGCTGGCAGTGCAAGGCGCATGCGTGCCCGCGGCAGAAGGTGGCGACTGCCAGGCGAGCCGGCAAGCTAGGCTTGCAGGGCGAACAGCAGACCGATCCGGGCCACGGCCACGGCAGCCACGGTCAGCTCCAGCCACGGCTTTCGCGGCGCACGGTCGGTCTCCGGGAGCTGCTCTTCGTCGTCCGGCGGCTGCATTGGCCCTCCTTCGAAGGCGAGCTCCGGCGCGAACACGCCGGGCCGGCGCAGGAGGACTGCGATGGCAAGGGCAGCAACGGCAGTCACCGCAACAGGCTCCATGGTCCGCCAAGCTGTGGCTCCGCCGCGCCCATCGGCTAGTGTCGCAGAGCAGGCGTGCTAGCGTGCGCCCCCATGACCGCGCTCATCGCCCTGCTGCTGGTCGCCGCTCCGGATTTCTCGACGGTGGAGATCAAGTCCGTCAAGGTGGCCGGCAACGTATACGTCCTATACGGCGCCGGCGGGAACATCGGCGTCACCGTCGGCGACGACGGCGTGGCCATCGTCGACGATCAGTACGCTCCGCTCTCGCCCAGGATTCACGCCGCCCTCGCCCAGCTGTCACCGAAGCCGGTGCGGTTCGTGATCAACACCCACTGGCACCCGGATCACGTGGGCGGCAACGCGCTCTTCGCCGATGCGGCCACCATCTTCGCGCACGCCAACGTCCGCAACCGCATGATGGCCGGCATCAAGACGGCGCACTTCGAGGTCGCGCCGGCCGAGCCGAAGGCGCTCCCCATCGTCACTTTCGAGCAGGGCCTCTCGCTGTGGTGGAATGGCGAGGAGATCCGCGCCATCCACCTGCCGCCGGGACACACCGACGGCGACACCGCGGTCTGGTTCGTGAAGAGCAACGTCGTGCACCTGGGCGACGACTTCGCCACGCTCGGCTTTCCTTTCATCGATCTCGACAGCGGCGGCAGCGTGGCGGGCGTGGTGGCGGCCCTCGACACCCTCTTGCCGCAGATTCCCAAGGACGCGAAGATCATTCCCGGCCATGGCCAGGTCTCGTCGGTGGACGACCTGCGCAAGTACCGCTCGGGCCTGGAGGAGATGGTGGCCGCGGTCAAGAAAGGGCTCGGTGCCGGCAAGACGGTTGCGCAGCTGCAGAAGGAGCACGTGCTCGCGCCGTGGGAGCCCGCCTGGTCGCGAAAGGACGGATGGGTCACGGCCGATTCGTTCATCGCCACCATCGCCCAGGACTTGTCGGCGCGAAGGTAGCGTTCAGCCGCCGTTGTCCGCGTCGGCGGTGGTCACCGGGCCGAACTTGCGGAACTTGGCGTAGCGATCCTCGACCACGCCGTCGGGATCCATCAGCCGCAGGTCGCGCAGGTGCCGGCGCAGCGCCGCCCCCAGGTTCTGCGCGGTCGCGTCCGGATCGCGGTGCGCTCCGCCGGGCGCCTCGTCCACCAGCTCGTCGACGATGCCCAGCTCGTAGGCGTCGCGCGCGGTGAGCTTCAAGGCTTCCGCGGCTTTCTCGCCCTTGCTCGCGTCGCGGTAGAGGATGGCGGCGCACGACTCCGGACTGATCACGCTGTACCAGCTGTACTGCAGCATGAGCAGCCGGTTGCAGACGCCGATGGCCAGCGCCCCGCCCGACCCGCCCTCGCCGATGACCACGGAGATGATCGGCACCTCCAGCGCGGCCATCTCCTCCAGGCAGACGGCGATGGCCTCGGCCTGTCCGCGCTCCTCGGCGTCGATGCCGGGATAGGCGCCGGGCGTGTCGATGAAGGCGATCACCGGCCGGTCGAAGCGCTCGGCCAGCTTCATCAGCCGCAGCGCCTTGCGGTAACCCTCGGGGCGCGGCATGCCGAAGCTACGTAGTATATTTTCTTTCGTGGAGCGGCCCTTCTGCTGGCCGATGATCATCACCGGCTCGCCGTCGAACCGCGCCAGCCCGCCGATCAGCGCCTGGTCGTCGGCGAAGGAGCGGTCGCCGTGCAGCTCGGTCCAGTCGGTGAAGAGCCGCTGCACGTAGTCGAGGGTGTAGGGCCGGTTGGGATGCCGGGAGAGCTGCACCACCTGCCAGCGGGACAGCTCCTGGAAGATCTCCTGTTGCAACTTGCCGCAGCGCCGCTCCAGGCGGCGGATCTCGCCGTCGAGCGTGCCGGCGTCGCCCGCGGCGGTGCCGGTGGCGGCGTGCCGCTTCAGCTCTGCCAGCTTCTGCTCCAGCTCGAGGAGCGGCTTTTCGAAATCCAGCGCGAACGTCGTCATCGAGAGCCCTCGTACCAGAGCCGCGCCCGCTCGCACAGTCCCGCCGCGTCGAGGGGCCACTCGGCCGCAGGGCCGGCGTCCTTCATGAACCAGCTGCGCTGGCGTTTGGCGTATTGGCGCGTGCGGGCGTTGACGCGCTCTTCGGCCTTCACGAAATCGCCGTCGCGCAGGGCCTCGGCCATTTCGCCGTAGCCGATGATCTTGAGCGCCTTGCGCGCGCCTGGACCGCGAGCCAGGAGCCATTCCGTCTCCGCCTTCAAGGCGCCGCTCTCGAACAGCCGCCGCGTCCGCTGCGCGATGCGCTCGCGCAAGACTTCGCGCGGCGGCTCGAGGTGAATCGTCAGCGCCCGGTAGCGTGACTCGGCGAAGGCGTGCTCCCGTTGCATCTCGCTGAGCGGCCGGCCGCCGAGCGCCTGCACCTCCAGCGCCCGCTCGATGCGGACGCGGTCGTTGGGCAGGATGCGCTGCGCCGAAACCTGGTCCACCTTCTGCAGCATCGCATGCAGGTCCGACACTGGTTTTTGCCGCAGCTCCGCCCGCAGCTCCGCCGACGCTCCCGGCGCTTCCAGGAGCCCGCGCAGGAGCGCGCGAATCCACAAGCCGGTGCCTCCCACCACCAGCGCCTTCTTGCCGCGCGCGGCGATGTCGGCGACGGCCGCGTCCGTCAGCTGCACGAACCGCGCAGCGTCGAGCTGCTCCTCGGGATCGGCCACGTCGAGCAGATGGTGCGGCGCGCGGCGGCGCTCCTCGGCGCTCGGCTTGGCGGTGCCGGCGTCGAGCCCGCGGTAGCACTGCTGCGAATCGGCGGACACGATCTCCGCCCCCAGCCGCTCCGCCAGCGAAACCGCCAGCCCAGTCTTGCCCGAGGCGGTAGGCCCGCAGATGACCACCAGCAAAGGTCTCACAGCCGCTCGACGGTCGCGCCAGGCACCACGCGCAGGCCGTCGCCGCGCGGCTGCAGGCCGCGCAGCCGCACCAGATCGCCGCGCCGCAGGTCTTCGAACGGCGCATTCTCCGGCGCAGCCTCCTTGTCGAGCCGCACCGCCGCCACGCGCCCCTGATCGCTGCACACCCAGACCCGACGCTTGCCCTTCTCGGGCGGCGGCACGCCCACCACCCGCCAGACATCCGGCGCAGGCTCGGGCGCCGCACGCGCGAGGATCAAAGGCGCGTAGGAGAGCATCTCGTCGGCGCGCAGGCCCGTGGCATCGGCGAGCTGGCGCACGAAACGCGGCGCATCCCAGCGCACCTCCGCCGTGCACCAATCGCGGGGCGAGGCCAGCGCGGGGCACGGCTTCTGCGTCAGGCAGGGAGCGAGCGCGCGAAACTCCCCCGAGGCGAGCAGCGTATCGCGCAGCTGGAGGAGCGCCCGGCCCGTCTCGCGCAGCGCCGGCTCGATCAGCACGATCACGCCGGTGAGCTTGCGCACCAGCGAAAGCGCCGAGGTCAGCTCGGAGAGCACGTTGGCGGCCACCGTGAGATCGAACGGCCCCGCCGGCAGCTCGCGCGCGACCTGCCGGATGCCGAGCGCGCGCGCCTCCTCCAGCGCCGCCTCGCTGGCGTCGAAGCAGACGGCGTCGCCGCCGAGCAGATCCATCGCCGCCAGCGCGGCAGCCGCCGGCCCGGACCCGACGTCGAGGATGCGCGGCGCGCGCGGCACGGAGGAGCCGGCTTCGCCGGCGACGGGCGGAGCCCACGGGGCGGAGCATCCAATCGAGGAGCCGGCTTCGCCGGCGACGGGCGGAGCCCACGGGGCGGAGTATCCAATCGGCGCGAGCCGCAGGGCCGCCTGCGTCTTGGCGTAGGTCTCCGGCCACCACCAGAGCAGGTACGCTCCCAGGCGCGCGCCGCGATAGGTCTCGGGACGCGCCAGCGCGCGCTCTCCGATCAGTCCCTCGTGCAGCTCGAGCACCGCGCGCGCCGCCGGTCCGATCTCGGCCCTCGACAGCTCGCCTGGCGGCCCGCCGGGCAGCGCCAACAGAGAGCGCGCCCGCGCCAGGAGCTTGTCCACGTGCCGGTTCACGCCAGCGAGGATAACCCCAGCTCGGCCAGCGCCGCGCGCAGATCGGCGGGCAGCGGCGCCTCGCACTCGACGCGTGCGCCGCTGATCGGATGCGCGAACGCCAGGCGGAAGGCGTGCAGGCCCTGCCGCCCCAGGGCTTCGGCCGCGCGGCGAACAGCGAGCGGCGCCTTGGGTCCTTCGCGGCGCGTGCCGCCGTAGAGCTTGTCGCAGAAGAGCGGCCAGCCCGCTTCCGCAAAGTGCGCGCGGATCTGGTGGGTGCGGCCGGTGAGCAACTCCACCTCCAGCCACGCCGCTCCCGGCGCGCGCCCCAGCACCGAGAATCGCGTCAGCGCCCGCCGACCCGACCGCGCGCGCGAGGAGAAGCGCTTGCGATCGGTGGGGTGGCGTCCGAGCGGCGCGTCGATCTCGCCACGGTCGGGCGGCGCGCCGTGCACCAGCGCGCGGTAGCGCTTCTCCACCTGCCGCGCCTTGAACTGCGCCTGCAGGCCGCGCAGCGCGCGCTCGGTCTTGGCCACTGCCAGGCAGCCCGAGGTGTCCTTGTCGAGCCGGTGCACGATGCCGGGCCGCAGCTCGCCGCCCACGCCGCGCAAATTTGATACCTGGTACAACAATCCATGTACCACGGTACCTTGGTACCGTCCCGCTCCCGGATGGACGGCGATGCCCGCCGGCTTGTCGATCACCAGCAGCTCCTCGTCGTCGTAGAGCACCGGCAGCCGCAGATCTTCGGCCACCAGCGAGACCGCCTGCGGCTCCGGGACTTCCACCACCACCGCCGCTCCGGGCCGCGGCCGCTCGGAGGGCCGGGCCGCGCTCCGCCCCTCGACCGAGACGCGGCCGGAAGCGATCAGCTCCTGCGCGCGCGCGCGCGACAGCTCGGGGACCTGCGCGGCGATCTGCTTGTCGAGGCGCTCGCCGCCGGCAGCGAGGAAGCTACGCCTCACCAGATCTTCGACTTGATGTGCCCCTTGCGCGCGAGGATGACGTCGACCAGCGCCCGATCGAAGAAGTTGCTGGTCTCGATCAGCTTCTTGTCGACGCGGCTCTCGTAGTGGGCGCGGCCCTCGGCGATCTCCTCCGAGAGGATGGAGAAGAAGGTGTCGTTCTCGATGCCTTCCTTGATCTTGGCCTCGTTGTAGAGAGAGAGGTCGGAGGCGATGGCACGGGCCAGCCGGTTGGCGGCCTCGGGAGCTTCGATCAGCGGGGGCATGGGGGGAATCTACCCCAGCCCGCCGCCGGCGCAAATTCAGTCGCCGCTCGACCCGCCGGTGTGGACGTGATCGTCGGGTGTCCCGCCCTGCAGCTCGACGCGCATGCGGGTGAGGCCCGGGTGCTCGGGGACCGGCAGCTCGGCGCGGAAGCGGAGCTTGCGCGGACGCAGATCGGGAATCGGCTCGGCGCGGAAGCGGATCTTCTGCGCGCCCACGTCGGGCACCACTTCGGCGCGGAAGCGCAGGTTGCGCGGAGTCGAGTCGGGCATCAATTCGGCGCGCACCCGCACCGTGTCGGCGCTCACCAGCTTGGCCTGGAAGCGCAGGCGGCGCAGCCCCAGGTCCTGCGCCCCCGGCTTGCCGACGGCAGGATGCTTCACCTTCATGCTGGCGGTGGCCTTGCCCTTGACCACCTTGGCCCGCACCGTCCCGACCGCGCCCCACTGCTTGCCGTCGAGCCGCTCGAGCACGAACTCCACCGTCGCCCCGTCGAGCCCGCGTGCGTCGACCGAGACCTGCACCTCGCCGCCGTGCTGGACCGCGTCCGCGCCCCAGGTGGGCTTGGTCAGCCGGGAGTCATTGAGCGGCGCGGTGATCTGCGCCGAGACGGCGCCGCCCTTGACGGTGACCGTCTTGGCGCTGACCTGCGTCCACCCGCTGCCCGACTTCTTCTCGGCGATGAGGCGCACCTGGCGCCCCTCGTAGGCCGCCGCGGTCAGCGTCGCCGTGCCGGTCTTGGGGTCGTGCTTGGCGTCGGGCAGCTTCTTGACCTGGTCCTTGCCGGCCGGGTGCTTGAGCGGCATCTGCGTCTCGGCCTTGCCGCTGGCCACATTGACCACGCGCTCGCCGACCTGCTTCCAGTTGCCGCCCTCGTTCTGCTCCACCACGAAGCGCACGCGCTGCCCGTCGAGCTTGGGCGCGTCCACCGTGAGCTTGCCCAGATCGCCGTGCGCCAGGTTGGACTTCTCCCACTTGGGGGCGGAGAGCTGCTTGGCGGGCGCGGGCTGCGGCTTCTCGATGGTGTGCTCGAGGTCGACGGTGGCCGAGGCCGACCCCTTCTGCACCGTGGCCTCGAGGGTCTTGATCGCTCCCCACTTCCCGTCGCGCCCCAGCCGCTCGGCGATGAACCTGACCTTGCGCCCGTCTTCCATGCCCGGGGTCTCGGCGGTGACCAGGCCGGGTGCGCCCTTGCCGCCCGGCTTCTGGCTCCAGACCGGCTTCTTGATCACTTCGCTGTGCGCCTGGCCGGCCTGCTGCGAGTGCGGGTGCTCGAGGTCGAAGGTCGTCTTGACCGTGCCGCCCGAGGCCTTGACCATCTTGGAGTCGACCGCCTGCCAGAGCCGCCCGCCCATCAGCTGCTGCTCGAGGATCAGGCGGATGTCGTGCGGCTTCTGCACCTTGGTGTCCACCGAGACCTCGGCCGTCTGGCCGTTCTCGTGCTTGTTGTCCTTGGCGGTGGTCCACTTGGGCGCGGAGATGACGTCCGCCGGCGGGGTCGCCGTCAGGTTGGCGGTGGCGTTGGCGAAGCCGTTGCTGACGCTGCCGTTGGCGCGCGCGACTTCTTTCCAGTCGCCGGAGACCTTGGTCTCCAGCACGAAGGTGACCGACTTGCCTTCCAGCGCTTTGCCCGCGTCGACGTTCATGTCGGCGACGTCGGACCCGCCGCTCGAGCGCCGCTTCCAGCGCGGCCGCGTGAGCTTGCCCTTCTCCACCGGCTTGGGCGGCGTGTAGGGCTGCGTCTGTGGCTTGGGCGCGGCCGGCGAGGTCTTGGGGCCCTGCCAGACCGCATCGAAGCGGACGTAGTAGCCGTGCTTGCTGAAGAGGTGCTCCGCGCGGTCGATGCGGTAGCTGCCGTCGGTGCCGGCCCCCAGCTTGTCCAACTCGACGACCTGGCCGGGCAAGAAACGCGAGTCGCCGATCAGCTCCGCCTCTAGCGTGGCGTAGCCCTCGGCGATCTTCTTCATCCGCCCCTTGGCGATGCCCTCGGCGGTGGAGACGTCGGGAGGAAGCAGATCGCCGCTCGAGTCGCTCAGCGTGCCCGCGCCGTAGTCGGTGGCGCCCTTGCCGGTGGCGCCTTGCGGCTGGGCCTTGCCCACCAGCTCCTGCTTGGCTTTCTCGTCCCAGCCGTGGACGCTGATCTCGCTCACCTGGCCCTTGGCCGAGCGCTTGACCTTGAGCTTCTTCACGCCGTCGCCCAGCGCGAGCGGGATGGGATCGGTGTTGGGCAGCGGACCCATCGTCAGCTTCTTGCCGTCGAGGAACAAGCGCAGGCCCATGCGCATGGCAAAGCGCTTGAGGAACTCCGCGTCGGTGACGTTGTTCTGCAGGACGAACTGCTTGGTCCCGCTGGGCGCGTCGGCCGAAAGACCGTGCTCCTGCGCGATGGAGGTCACCACCGTGGAGAGGTCCGCGTCGTTGAAGGTGCGGGTCATCGGCGTCAGCGCCAGGCGGTGGAGCGAGTCCTGGCACACCACCTTGAGCGCCACCGGCTCGTCGCGCCGGAACTGCGGCTCCAGCCGAACCACCTCGCCGAAGAAGACCGAGGTGGCGTTGGCGTCGTAGCCCAGCTTCAGCTCGACCGACTTGCCCGACTCGAAGACGGAGCCGTTGATCAGCTCCATCTCCGGGTCCATGAAGAGCAGGGTCGTCTGCGCCAGGAGATCGGCGTCCAGTTCGACGTTGGCGCGCACCAGCCGCGCCTGATCGTTGGTCGCAAGCGGCGAGCCGCCGACGGAGACCTTGCAGAGCGGGGTTCGTTTCTCGGCGGGCACGGGCGCGGCGGCTCCCCCAGGAAGCACGTAGAACTGGGACGGCCGTACTTTACGCTATCTGAGCGCTGCCCTGCCTGCGACTAACGTCTTAGTCTTCCAGCTCGCTGTTCCAGTACGCCATGTCGGAGAGCGTCAGGAACGGCAGCCACTGCTCGTAAAAGGCGCCTGTTTTCGGGGGTCCGCGGAAGAACGGCGTCCAGCGCGGCCGGACCGGATGGCGCAGCAGCTTGAGGTGCGCCTCCTCCGGCGTGCGCCCCCCTTTCTTGAGGTTGCAGGCCACGCAGGAGCAGACGACGTTCTCCCAGTTGGTCACCCCGCCGCGGCTGCGGGGGATGACGTGGTCCAGGTTCAGCTCGGCGCGCGGCGGCTTCTTGCCGCAGTACTGGCAGGTGTTGCGGTCGCGCGCGTAGATGTTCAAGCGGCTGAAGCGCACGCGCGCCCGCGGCAAGTGGTCGTAGGCCTGCAGCAGGATCACGCGCGGCACGCGGATGCGCTTGCGGGTGGTGCCGATCGATTCATGATGGACGGCGGCGGCCAGCTCGGCCCAGCTCTCGAAATCGAACGTCTGGTACTGCTCGTCCACCGCCTTGGCGGCGCCGCGGTAGAGCAAGATGATGGCCCGGCGCACGTTGGTCACGTGCACGGGTTGGTAGAGGCGGTTGAGGACCAGCACGCTCGTCGATAGCACTAGGCAGGCTCCTCCGGTTCTTCTTCGTACAGTCTATCGATTTCCTGACTGGCTGCACGTGGTTTGGCGGAGGCCACGGCGGCCGCCAGCTCGGCCGTGTCGGCCACGCACCGAACGTCGAGAACCACTTTTCCGGCGCGCAAGAGCGCGATCACGGGCGGAGAGCCCCGCCGCAACGCCGTCAGGAGCGCTCCGGGCGGCTGCGAGTCGAGAGCAACGCCGGCGCCCGGCAGCTTGCGCAGCGGCAAGGAGCCGCCCCCTGCCTCGCCCTCGGTCTCGACTACCGAGCAGGCGATGCCTTTCTCTTGCAGCGCGAGCGCAAGGCGCGTCGCCCGCTGCCGCAACTCTTCCGGCTTGGCCTCGATGGCCGCCAGCGCCGGCAGCTCGGCGGCGCGGCCGTCGCGATAGATCCGCAGCGTCGCCTCGAGCGCGGCGAGCAGCATGCGGTCGGCGCGCAGGGCGCGGCTGAGCGGGTGCTTGCGGCACTTCTCCACCAGCGCGGCCCGCCCGAGGAGGATGCCGGCCTGCGGGCCGCCGAGGAGCTTGTCGCCGGAGATGAGCACCAGGTCGGCGCCGTCCTTCAAGCTCTGCGCGGCGGTCGCCTCGCCCAGGCCGGGGTCGAGCGCTCCGCTGCCCAGATCGTGGATCAGCGTGCGGCCCAGCGAAGCCAGCTCCGCCACCGAGGGAGTCTCTGTGAATCCGGTGATGGCGAAGTTGGACCGATGGACCCTCAACAGCAGCGCGCCAGGGTTCGCCGCGATGGCGGTCTCGTAGTCGCGCAGGCGCGTCCGATTGGTGGTGCCGACCTCGATCAGCTGGCAGCCCGACTGCGCCAGGATCTCCGGCACCCTGAAGCCGCCGCCGATCTCGACCAGCTCCCCGCGCGAGACGATGGCCGCGCCGCCCGAGCCGAGCGCGGCCAGCGCCAGGAGCGTGGCGCCAGCGCAGTTGTTGACCACGTGGGCGGACTCGGCCCCGAACAGCTCGCGCAAGAGCGGCTCCACGTGCGCGCTGCGCTGGCCGCGGCGGCCGCTGCCGAGATCGATCTCCAGATTCGAATACCCCGCCGCCACCTCCAGCACCCGCGCCACCGCCGCAGCGTGCAGCGGGGCGCGGCCGAGGTTGGTGTGGAGCACCACGCCGGTGGCGTTGATCACCCGCCGCAGCCGCGGCGCCGATTCCTCCTCGATCAGCTCCAGCACGCGCGCGTCGCTCACTTCTGCGCCCGCCCCGGAGAGCAGCCGCGAACGGGCCTCGGCGATGGCCGCGCGCACCGCCGCCTTCACCGCCGCCCGCCCGGCCTTGGACATGGCGTCGCGCACGACCGGGCGCGCCAGCACCTCATCCACCGACGGCAACGTGCGCAGCATCTCGTTCACGCCTGCAGCCTATGCGCCCTTTCCTTCCGCGCCAAATCTCTGCAAGCTGATCGCATGCGCAAGGTTCTCGCCTTCCTCCTCTGCGCGGCCTGCGCTGCGAAGACCCCGGCGGTGCCGCTCACGCCGCAGGACCTGCAGCTCCACCGCGACGCCATCGTCATCGACGCGCACTGCAGCACCACCGAGGCCATGTTCTACGAGGGCTACGACCTGCTCCAGCGCCACGAGGCGGGCCACGTCGATCTGCCGCGCATGAAGGAGGGCGGCCTCGACGCGGAGTTCTTTGCCGTCTTCGTCCATCCCGAGTCGGTGGACTTGACGCAGTTCTTCCCCACCGCCATGCAGCAGATCGATCTGTTGCAGCGCAAGGCGCGCGAGAGCGGGGGTCAGCTCGTCTTCGCCCGCAACGCCGAGGAGGTGAGGGACAACGCCGCGCACGGCCTGGTTTCGATGCTCATCACCGTCGACGGCGGGCACCTGCTCCTGCCCGGCACCGAGGAGGAGCAGCTTCTGCACCTCAAGGCCTTCGCCGATCGCGGCGTGCGCATGCTCACCCTGTCGTGGTCGGCCTCCAGCCCCTTTGGCGGGTCGACCGCGCAGGACGAGCAGCAGGGCCTCACCGACTTCGGCAAGCGCGCGCTGGCCGAGATGGAGAAGCTGGGCATCGTCGCCGACCTCTCGCACGGCAGCGACCCGCTCTTCTGGGACGTGATCCGCGCCGCCAAGAAGCCCATCCTCTTGAGCCACTCCGCCGCGCGCGCTCTCTCCAACCATCCGCGAAACGCCAGCGACGAGATGTTGGAGGCCATCGGGCGCAACGGCGGCGCCGCCTGCGTGGACTTCTCCCGCACCTTCCTCGACGACAACTACCGCAAGTCGCGCAAGCTGCAGGAGCTGCTGCAGAAGACCAAGGCGATGCACAATTCGGAGCGGATGGCGCTCTACCGCAAGGAGAAGCTGCCCGACGTGCCGGTGCGCACGCTGATCGATCACCTGGAGCACGTGGCCAAGGTGGCCGGCTACGACTCGGTCTGCCTGGGCAGCGACTTCGACGGCGCGCCGCTGATGCCCAGCGGGCTGGAGGACGTGTCCAGGCTGCCGGCCATCAGCGCGCTCTTGCGCCAACGCGGCTGGAGCGACGCCAACATCCGCAAGCTCCTGGGCGAGAACCTGCTGCGCGTGCTCTCGGTCAGCGAGCAGCCGCAGAACTAAAGCGCGCTGATCTGGAACATCGGCGAGAAGCCGTCGGCGACGCCGAGGACCACGTTCTCGAAGTTGGGCCTGGCCGCGGACCATCCGCTCGAGTACCGGGCGGTGACGAGGATGCAGAAAGAATCGCTGAGAGCGAATCCCTTGGCGCTGATGTCCGCGTCGGGGAAGACGAACGAAGTGTCCGGCGTGATCCAGGAGCTGATGACGGTGATCGCCGTTGCGCCGGCGTTGTTCTTGATGCCGAAGATCTCCACGTCGTAGTGCGTGGGCGTTTGCAGCCCGGCGGCGGAGTTGGGAGTCCAGCTGGCCTTCGCCGTCGCGCCGAGCGGCCCGCCGGAGGTGACGCGCGCCAGCGTGAAGCCGGTGACCGGACCGACCACGGGCACCACCGCGACGTTGTTGTAGCCGGCGGCGGTGTTCTGCGCGAGCAGGCCGCCGAAAAGCGAGCGCGAAGTCGTCGCGCCCGGAGCCGTGTAGGGCAGCTTGAACTGAAAGCTGGTGAAAGCGTACGGAGCCCACCTGGAGCTGTAGGGGTTGCCGTAGGAGACGGTCTCGGTCACGTCGGTGCTGCCGGCCGTGGCGCCGTAGGGAATGATGAGCGCGTCGGGCGAGACGAAGAATGGATTGCGCGTGGTCTGGCCGCTGATCACCGGCGTCGCGTCCACGTTGAAGTAGGCGCCGGTGGCGACCCAGTTGCGGTTCACCGGCGCGGTGGCAGTGGTGCCGGCCGAAGGCATGAGCGCGGCGAACTGCGAGCCCTTGTACTGCACCACGTAGCCGGTGGTCTGCGTGACCGGCGTGAACGCGCCCGAGACGTTGCTGGTGGTGTTGGCGACCATCTCCAGCGAGCTGGTGCTG
>Ga0307479_10001692_pt1 | contig 20144 bp, 50 predicted proteins | sample atmos_gasesECM4C_FD_203743 | JGI IMG/M metagenome (GOLD analysis project Ga0307479, IMG submission 203743) | Hardwood forest soil microbial communities from Morgan-Monroe State Forest, Indiana, United States - atmos_gasesECM4C_515 | ecosystem: Environmental > Terrestrial > Soil > Temperate...
GTTATTCCTCAGCAGGCCGTCAAGCCAGCCACGACCGCCCGTAGCGGTACCGCCGTCAGCAATGACCCTGACCTAGTTCTACCGATTGCCGCAGGCGGAACATACGAAATCGATATCACTATCATCGCTAATCGGCAGTCGGGAGCTGGCTCCGCCGCGAGTTTTTTAGAAGTCAATTTCTCCGGTACCTTAGATAGCGCGGGCGGCAATACGCTTGCATTAGGAGGGGTCTTTGGAGGAGCAGCTGCTGGGGGCACTCTACCAATCAATTCTCTCCTGGGTGGATTTCTCTGGTCTACAACCTCTTTCTTGGATTGTCTCTTCCTGCGTGGGAATATGGTTTGTGTTGGAGCAGGTAATGTAGCATTGCAATGGTCAGGCAATGGCAGCCTAACAGCGAGCTTCTATAAAGGATCGTCCATGAAGGTCCGTAGGCTTGCCTGATGGCTACTCTGCGCGATATCCTACTCGGAATCATCAATCGACGAACACCGGATTCGTCCTTGCCTGCTTCTTCGATTGGAGCTGCTGGAGTCTATGAGGCTCCCTTTCAATCAGGATCAGTCCAATATAACAACAACGGTGTATTGGGGGGGGTAGGTAATTTTCAGTGGGGATTTGCTCTGCCGAATGCCTCCGGAATCCCTTCACAGGGAATTCTAGTGGGAGGGGCTGGCGCAACGCAGATTGTCTACATCACCGATGAGCAGCTGGGAGGACAGAAAGGCATTACCGTCATTCGTGAGGCCGGTGATGCTAATCCAACTCCAGGTACAGATGATGGAGGAGACCTCCTCGACTTTGCTGGCGGGACGATCAATGGCAATGGCGGCCAAGCCAAGTATCAGGGTGGTACCTCAGTCAACAAAATCGCTGGAGATGCCACGCTAGCGGGTGGTAATGCGACTGGAACAAACCCCAATGCCCAAGCCGGCAATGCGGTCGTCTCCAGTGGTCAGGTTGGAAAGAAAGTCGGAATTGGCGTCATCCTGAGTGCAAATACCCCTCCTGGGGCAACGGGTACTGCGGTAATCCGGCATCAATTCGGCGCCTCAAGCACCATTTTGGCGATAGATGAGTATCCAGACGGATCCTTATTTCTATATGACATCGCTGGTCATCCAGCCCGAGGGGGATTTGGACTCGCGGGGCAAGCATTGGTCTCCGGAGGACCTGGCGCGCCAGTACATTGGCTCACTGCATTCACGGGCGATATTCCGGCAGGCAGTACCCTCCATGTGGCTAGTGGTCTGATTACAGGTTATACATGAGCACCACAACATGGCCTCCGTCAGACCTCCGCGATCGCACCCAACTCTGGCTGGAGAGCCTCATGGAGAACCGTGGACAACGCATGGACCCGGACTACAATCCCCAGGAAGATATCGAAGATCGGCTCGCGCGGATCGTGGCGAAATCGGTGCGTGGAGTGCAGGTCGAATACAACGAAGGGGGAGGGCAAGACAACAAATGGATATTAGGAATTCTAGCGAGTCTGGTGGTCAGCGCAGTGATCGGGGGAGTGGTGATGTACGGGCAGGTATCGGCCATGCGCCAGGAACTGCAGAGCCTACACGAGCAAGTGAACCGGGTGGAGAAGATCGTGGAACCGAGGTATCGGGGCGGATGATTCATCCTGAGCATTCCAACAACGAACAGGTGACTGCGCATCCGGGTGCAAACGTCAACGTCAATCGGTTCACATTTTCGAAAGATGCCCGTGATCTCATTATTGCGGTCGTGGTGGCCGCATCTTTACTGACGAACCTATGGCTATGGAGCAAACTCCATGATGCCGATAAGGACATTCAGACTCAGGTATGGCTACGTGACGACGCATTGACCAAATTCCAGCAGGGGCCTTTCGCCGACATGAAAGCGCACGTGCTGGCACTCGAATTTAACTGTAACAAAGGACACTAACATGTCAGGTGGTATCATAATCCAACGGGCTTCCATTCTTATTCCAGCAGTGAACGATCCGAGCTTTCTGCAGTACTTAGATCCAAGCGATCAGGAGCGCTGTCAGACAATTGCGGCAAAGGGCGCCGGAGGCTGTGACGAGGGCGATGTACGTTATATGGCCCATATGTTGGAGCATGTGGCTACGCACAGTTGAGGGATGGAAGCACTTCAGTGGGCTGTAGGAATCCTGGTGACGATCCAGCTGGCCGTCACCGGATTCATCATGAGCAAGCTCTGGGCACATATTGAGCGATGCGCGGGAACGGCTGCACTATCATCTTCAATGGCGAAGGATCTCGAACGCATGAAGGAGGATATCGGGACGCATGACACGGGGATGCGAGGCGACATACATCGCATCTCCTCGATGGTGACTGCTCATGAGATGACTTTAACGGAGATGAGGCGCAAATGACCAAACTTGCCAGTCTGATCGCGAGGGAGGAAGGCTTTGGAATCCCAGGTGCCGTGCCTACACGCAATCATAACCCCGGAGATCTACGTCATTCGCCTCACTCAATACATACTACTGACCACCCAGATGCGATTGGCCAGATCGACACCGATGATGATGGGTGGGCGGATTTGGAGAGGCAGTTGCAGCTCTATGCCAAGCGCGGGCTAACACTGCGTGACATGATCATCAATTACTACGCACCGCCGGGCGAAAACGACAGCGAGCGATATCTCGCGTTCATTTGCACCGAGCTCGGCGTCGATCAAAACTGTACCGTTGCGCAGGCACTGGAGATTCCATGAATTTCGGTCAAGTCGCCAAATCGGTTCTCGCCACGGTCGCTCCACTTATCGGTACCGCTCTCGGCGGCCCATTTGGTGGACTTGCTGGTAGCCTTCTATCCAAAGCGCTCGGGACGAGCGATCCTAAGGCCATGGAAGCGGCGATCACTTCAACTGATCCAGATATCCTGCTCAAGCTTAAAGCCGCCGATAACGAGTTCCAGGAGCATATGAAGCAGCTTGGGATCGATGAGACAAAGCTCGCTTTCGACGACACGGCTAACGCGCGCGCACGGGAGATTGCACTACATGACTCGACTCCGAGGAACCTAGCCTATTTCGTCACCATCGGATTTTTCGGAGTACTGATATATCTAATCATCTATGGCAAGCCTCAGACAGGCGGCGACGTCATGCTCGTGATGGTAGGCGCGCTCGGAACAGCGTGGGCCACCATCATTTCGTACTTCTATGGAAGTTCAACTGGATCGGCAGCCAAGACAGATGCGTTGAACAAGCTCGTGGCCGCCAAGTGATCACTCTCGCCGTTTTCGGCGCGCTGGTGGTTCTGGTCATTACTAACAGGATCGCTCGGAAAACCTACGTCGGGAAAGCGCTGCTGGCGTTCGACTACTTCGTGAGCGTCCTTTGGAGCCGTGATTTCGATATCACGATCTCATCGCAGTGCGGCATCTACTGGCGGAAAGGGCCTCCTATGTTCTGGTATGCGCTCCATGTGCTCCTTAACACCCTCCAGAGGGATCACTGTGAGCTCGCCATGATCAGCGACCGGAACCGGGCGCAAGCGGCAATCAGGATACTGAACTAAGGGTGTTTGAGGGTCTACCGCGCGCTCACTGAGCTGATATTTTCTCGCGAGGATCCACGGTAGGGCTGCCCAATATCCGAAGCCTCCCGTAATCACTCCTACGGCAAAAGCGATGAGCGCATGCATTGCTATTCTCCCTGATTCATGGGCTAGACGGGTCTAGCGCAGATCTCCGTTACTCGTTTCGACGCAGCGGGTCGGCCCATCAATTCAAGAGCGCCGTCGAGCACGGCGCGTGCGGACGCCTTGCGTCCCGTCCTATGGTCGGTCGCCGTATCCTCGTCAAGTTTGTAGCTACGCACTGCGGTCGCCGTGCTCCATATGGGCTTGGGCGGTCCCTTCTTGTGCAATTTTGGGGGAGACTTCATCAGGTTCTCTGCGATGGCGGGGGAGTGATGGTGGAATTGCACCAGCCGGGCCGCGAACCATCCGAATAACGGACGTCTGGGAATGCGACCGCCCTCCAGAATAGCAAGCGGAACTCCCGCTCCTATCACTCATGACTCTCTTCCGATTTCGTGTGCAGTTCCCTCGTCGATTTTGATCTCTCCGCCAACGCCAGACGCTGAAACGCCTTCTTGGATATCAAGCACTCTCGGTTCGTCATTTGCCAGCGCCTTGAGTACTGGCGCCCAGCGTTGCGCCAGTTGTTCAGGCGTAGGGCGCGCTCCCGGTTCGACCGGTTCACCATCGGGCCATAGTAGCCGCTGCGCATCCGAGAAGGCTTTGGAAGATTCGCCATCCGACTGATACATCTCCAGCAGACATGCGCGTAGCCGCTCGACCTCCTGCGTGAGCCCGTCGTCCTGCAGCGCGGTGCATCCGCCAACATGGAAGATACTGCCGTTTTCGTCGGCTGGCCGCTTGCAATAGGGACATTCCGACAGCTTCTTTGTCATGAGTAAGCCTCTAGGAAGAAGTAACAATCTTCATTCCCTTCGTTGTCTAGAACGTTGTCCATGTTGACGTGTAGCTCAACCCCGCAGTTTTTGCAGTGAAACGTCTCGTTGGCCGTATCCCAACTGAGATCGACCCCGGACTCCTCTCGGCATTTTGGACACGGCGTACTCATGAGTTAGCCGAGAGTTACGCGCATACCGCAGATCCGCTCGCGAGTTGAGTCAAGGAACATGTAAGCAAGCGGCTGCAAGGGCTCATCAAGCAGTCGCAGTTGCTCAATCTGAGTGATCTTGAACTCCTCGGATCCGGCGTCGCGGCCTTCCCTCACTGCCTTGCCAGACTGGTCTAGCGCTGCCTCGACGAGTTCTTTGAAGGTTCGATCGGTCATCGAGTCTCTCCTGGTTGATCCTCTGACACTTCTGGTTTGATTTGAATGCGCTCAAGTGGCACGTGCTTCATGACACCGTCCGGCAGGATCATGATGAAGCCGGCGCCATAGAGCTTTGCATCCACCGTGGCACGCGAGACTTCCGCAAGCCGCTCATCACGTGGCTGTTTGGCGTCTCGCTTGTCGGTGTACTCGCTCATAGTTGGTCAGAGCCACTACCGGACAGCTTTCGGCCCTTTGGGGTAATGACGAAGCCTTCAGGGTCTACATACACGCGGCCAGCCTCACACAACTCGCCATTTACTGTGACGGTACGCGCCCCATCAACATGAACCCCGCTGGCAACAAGCCATGCCATAATCGCAATGGCGACTTCATTGCCAGTTAGTTCGATGGCTACCCCTGGACCGTATTCCGTCGGGCCGTTGCCGTAACCGATCTTCATGGAGCTGATCCTTGGTTGGACGCTGCATCAATGATTGACTCGACCGCTTCGCGAATCTCGGCCTCGTTGTCGCTATCCCACTTGAGACCGGCGCGTGTCCAGGCGACTTGGATGTAGTGAGTCAGCAGCTTCACGGCCTGCTCCCGAGATCGATTCCGGCTATAACCCAAATCGGCACTCATTTCGCATTCCTCCGCTTCGCCAGACGCTCTGCTAGCTTGATGATGCCACCAGACAACGAGCCCCCGCCGAACTCTCTCAGGCGGTCTGCAACTGTAGGCGGAATCGTCACCTGATACCGCTCGCCCGTCTCCCCGGACAGGGAGGGGCGACCCCTCCCGCGCTTGGGTGAGGCGTTCATGCCCGCTTCAGCAAATGCACTCGCCATTCCATTTTGCCCTCGGCGGTCTCGTCGTCCCATCCCCAGACCTCGCGCAGGGGTCGTCCGTCCTGCCCCTGTGTGTCCACGTAGTCAGTATGGTCGCTGGCTCCTGCATCGCCATCCATCAGAGACTCATATGCACGCTCGATGTCATCCACTTCGACCGTGACGGTCTGATGGAATTTCTTGCTGTTGTGCACTGCGTTCTGCAACTCGCTCATTTTATTCTCCCGGGCCGAGCCAATCCCGACCATGGGTAATACTATACACCGTAATTCAGAGAGTGCAAGCATTTTCGGTGTATATATTTACTTAGGACTCCCTTCCTGTGGTGGAGGTGGTCCAGCGGGTTTCTCGTCACCCCGACTGATTCCGAGCAGGTTGCGGGCGTTCTCATGAGCCGCGCAGATACACGGGCCCATGCCGTGTTGGTAGCCGTTATGTGCCCGCACTAGGTCGTATAGTGCCTGTCGATACGTATCAATTGTGATTTCTGCCATGACTTCATCCCACGGTTTCCGAATGACTGTCATGCTCAATCAACTGCTGCGGCGGGATGCGCTTCTGCAGGATTCGCGGGGTAGCATATGCCTCCGTTCCGTCCCGGCATCGGACCTCATAGACCCAACCGCCGCACGCGCAACGATGCTCTTGTAACGGGCTGACAATCGTGACTTCGGTGCACCAAAAACCGGGAAGATCGATGGGTCCGAGTTGGAAGGGCACAACAAACGCCACCTCACCCACTGCGAATTCACTCATGGGAAGCTCCTTCAACTGCGCTGGGAGTGTGTATGGCCTTGTCTACGGCTGCACGCAACGCGGCCTCAGATTCGAGCAAGCTTTCTGTTGTTCCGGCGTAATCACATTCCATCATCGCCAGGTCGAGGAAGTCGAGTAGGGCGTCTGTCACTTCAGGATGCCCGTCGACGGCAAGCCGATCGCGCAGCCACTTGAGTACCTCATCCATTGTCAGTATCTCGAAGCACTGGATGGAACCGCCGTGGCACTTGGACGTTGGCCGTATCAGTCACGGGATTGACCACAAGCCGGCGGTGCGCCTTGAGCCATACGAGAGTGTCATGGAGGTAGGGCGGGGGAATCAGGTGCAACACGCACCAGGCGAGCCAGAGTCTCATGGTTTGAACTCCACGACCTTGGAATCGTTCTTGTCTGGAGGCGGAAGAACCCCGGCTGCCTGCGCTGCCTCGATAACCCGCCGCCCGTCTTTGAGCAGCATATGCGGCAGGAACGCAGTCTCGAAGTCCATCACACCGCACTCGACTGCCGTTGTCTGCCCCTTCACCCAATCGCGCAGAATCGAATACACGACGTGCTTAGCGTGCTTCAGCGCCTCGTCACGCTTCCATCCACTCCTCGAGACGAGCAGCTGCGCATAGCCGCCCCAACTGGCTTCAAGGTGCACTTGGCGGTCCCGCCACTTGAACATGACGGACACAACCTGCTTGTCGTTGTCCACCATCGACCCAAAAGCTTGGCATCCGAACGCCTGCAGGGTTTTCTGGATTGCCAAGACGGCGTTGGTCTCAGGCTTCACCTGTTCGTATGGGATTGTCATTCTTGTTGACCTTCGTTGGATGTAGACGGTTGCCACTTCATACAGGCTGGCGAACGCGACAGCACGTCAGTACCGTGTCCGCCCGTCCACGTCGCCGACATGAGTTCGCACTTCAGATATGTCTTCGCCATCTGCTTGCGGTACAGGTGCGCGCACGAGCCGCAGGTCTCTCCCTTCGGGCCAGTACCAGGATAGGCCGCGTAGCCGCGCGCCTGGCCGGCCATGCTCACCTTGGGAGGCGAGGGCGATACTTCCCCAAACAGGTCGTGGACGAGCTCAACCATCGGATGTGCTCAGAATTCCAGTTCGCGATCTTCCGAGTCCTCGCGATCACTGTCATCGTAAACTGGCGCTGATGGAGCGATGCGAGCAACAGCCTGGGAGAGCTCATAGGCGTAGGGCGGTCGCGTCCCGAGATTGTCGGCTAGCTTGCGTGCCGCAGCCTCGTCGGTGATGTGCACCGCGTAGATCGCACTGGCACCGTAGTAGGCTGTGCGGAACGTATCGCCGTTCGGGATGTCAACCCGCAGCAGATTGCCGCCACCGAGCGGTTGTTCACTGAGCCGACCTGCCACGCGCTGGTGGCCCATCAACTCGACCAAACCCCAAGCCTCGAATTTCTCTGCCATGGTCATTTCTCCGATTGTTGTACGTTGTGCTGTAGATGAAGTCCCTTACGGGGACCACTCGGCGGCACTAATTTTCTCCGCGCGCCACAGCAGTTGACGATTGCTGCTCGGAGGCCCAACTGTTCTACCGGCATTTCTACGGTTGCAACAGGATGCACCGCCGTTCCCTGAGTACCAGGCCAGCCGTTCAGGGATGCGCCTCTGCAACCCATCACTTCGATTCTCCGCGAGCTGATTCTCTTGCCCACCGCGCGACTCTTTCGTTTCTTCGGTCGATCGACGCAAACATCAGGATCGCGCGACGACTCGTATCCATCACAATGGATGCAAACGCCCGTGCTGTCGGGCGTGAACAGATGCTGCCGCGGGGCATAGTTTATGATGACCATCCACGCGGGGATGCGCTTGAACACCGTCCCTTCGATCGTGTCTATGCATCGAATCCACGGCATAGGGCCGTGAGGTCCCGGCTCGGCATACACCTCCAGCTTCACCGAGTGGTGGGCGGTACAAATCGAACCCGCCTCCTCATCATTATTGGCAGGGAAGAAGATCTCCGCACGTGGACTCCGCCCATTCGAGTACCTGATTGAATCCCTTCGTGCTTGCCTCCCTCCCAACCCGCCGCGAGTCATTGACAATCTCGGGTCGGTGCTTGCTTAGGAACTTCACTTCATAGATCGCTTTCATTTTGCTACCTTGTGTTGCATGTCCCGTTCAACTTACCCACTCTCGCACGAAGCAGGCCACAATCAGCCCTAGCCAATACGCCGTGACCCAGTACGATTGGCCCGACTGTGGCCAGCGCCAGTTCATTTGGCGTTACCGTGCTCAGTTGGATATTTCTGCTGACACTCCCGGCATGAGCAGCGCGGTCCTGGATGGTGCTCGTTCGGCTGCTCCGGAGTACAATCAGTGCGAATCCGGCGTTCATACGCCTGCATCAAGTCAGTGACTACCGGTCGAGCGCGATTGATCCAATCGGACAGCTTGCCGGCCTCGTCGATGGTATGCAGGGCGCGAGACAGTTCGGACGTTTCCTGAGCAGGTCGGCCTTCAGGAGAAGCGTAGAGCGGATGCCATACGGTATCGTCGGGTTCAGGAGGGGGCCACGCTCCCCAAGCGAAAGTCGGGGGCCCAGCTACCCCTTTGAATCGATACCATGCGAGCGGGCGATCTGGTTCCGTTCTCGTCTCGGGAGCGGCTCTCATTGCACCGAGCACAGCTTTACGCGCATCGCGTAGACACTCCAGTGTGTACTTGTTTTTCTCTAAGACCCACTTCCCCGCAGCCGCTTCCAACTCGGCAATGAGGTCCTCATTTGAGGTGCGAATAAAGGTCGGAGCGGTCTCAAACTCGCGCGCATACGCCGGATCATGGCACTTGCAATCATTGTCCGTGCAATAGCGTCCGCCATTGCTGATGCCTCGGTGCGTTTCCGGCTCTCTCATCTTGGCTCCTGGGCTGCTTGCTTCGAGCACGCAAGGCAGCGGAAGTCGCCGTGAGTATTGCAACGCTCGTTTTGACCGAAGTAAGGCTCCCGCTGGTTAGGCGTCAATGCCTTGAACGAGGCGCCTTGCGCGACGACATGTGCGAATTGCGCGCCATACTTGGTCTTGAGTCGCTTATCCGATGTGAGTTGCTCAGACATTGCCGCCGCTCCTATGCGGTGGGACAGGTCTACCAGCGGTCTCGCCGTGCGCATAGGCATCCATTGCCTTCCAGTACGCGAGCCAGGATTCGTCCGGGAATGCCGTGTTCACGGGCAATTTCCACCCATTCCTTCGGGCCGCGCGCCACCATGTGTTGTACTCACTGCTATGGACGCCGAATGGATCGATATCCTTCTCTTCGGTACGATGGTCACTTGCCATCGCTGAATACCTGTGTTGGGCAGCCCTCGCCGTGCTTCCCGCGTCCGCACGGCGTCAGATCGAAGCAGTCCTCGCACCACTGTCCCTCCATCCGATCGCACATGAAATGGTGAGCCGTGCAGTCGGCGCCGCACTTTGAACATGGCAGACCGCCTACGGTCATCTTCTCTGCAGGGATGTGCTCATTCACAGACAAGTTTCCTCCCTTCGGCGAGCTTTTTAGCTTCGCCAAGCCACGGATTGATTGACGCGAACATCAGGCCGGATGCGTATTGGTGGCCGAGGCTGCCGTACCGAGCGACCACAGTGGGGCCATGACACTCGGTGCAGTGATACAGATCTGCGTAGCCGTCAGTGCTACGACCAAGGAATACGCATCGCTCGCAATCGTGGTCGTATACCGGGGTGGAAGTGAGTTGCTCGTTCATACATATCCCCTAACTAGTTTAGGTGCTCTGCGAAGAAATCCCGCCATTGTTTCCAACTCCATGCGCATGCTGCCTGGAAGGTCGGTACGTTCTGCGAGTTCCTTACCCATTGATTTGACAGCCTCCCGCATATAGTCGGTGGTGTATGTCGGGCCGAAGTGATACATCTTGACCCGCCCAACCCTGGCATGTTCCGGTACTGAGTTGTTCCAAATCATCCGAAGCGTGTAAAACAAGTGCGTAGTCCGCATTTCAGACGGCTGAATCATTTCGCCGTCTCGCATTCTCCACCGGAAGCGCTGTGCAACGTTGTGATCGTGCGACCTGAACATGGCGCGCACATCATCAGTCCGCTGTACGCCTGTCATTTCAGCTCCCGTTGAATGCGCGCCTGTGACTCGGCCAATGCGCTGGCCGCTTCGCCGCCGCGATAGCACTCGCCATCGGGCTCGGGCGGTTCGCGGTCCGGGTCGTAGTTCTCCCAGCAGTCCACCGAACACAACTCAACCGGCAACCTACCGCCCCCGCAACCACAGTCGATGCCGCTGCAGCAGATATATGGCTGACCTGCCCATGTTGGCAGTGGCAGCTCGCCACCGCAGGCAATGCAACGCTTGTCGCGCCAGTGGGTCATGACCGGCCCTCCGCTTTGGCGATGGCGGCGTGCGCTGCGTCCCATGCATCGTGTTTTCGATCACTTATCGCGACCATTTCTTTCAGCGCTTGTAGCAACTCCGGTGCAGCGGCGATCAGGCGAGCATTGGCATCCTGCTCCCGAGTGAATCGCGCTCCGACTCCCGAGCATTCAGCAACCACGTCGAACCATCCTGGCCGGTCGGTCGATTCAATTCCGACTGTCGTTGGGGCGTGGCAAGACCATGCACGAACCTGCCATGGCGCCGGCGTGTGGGAACACTCCGCACGGGAGTCAGTGGTGAGCGGCTCGCTGTTGGATGTGCTCATGCCGCTTCCTCCTCGGCACCAACAACCCGAAGTCCTCTACCAGCCATAGCTCCCTTTAGAGTTTCAGGGTCCCATAGCTTTCGAGTGCCGCGTCCAAGTTGACGAACACTCACACCTTCGAGCCGCAATTTCTGGATCATCCCCGTAACAGCGAGATAGGAGCGATCGAGTTCCAGCGCGATTTGTTCTGCTGTGGCACGTTCGTTGCGTCTACGAATCAGGAATTCCACTTCAGCAGGGTTCCACAACTGATTACGACGTCCTGCACGGTGTCCAGCGTTACGTCGGGGTATCGGTACTCCATCGCGGCGAAGCCGCCCAGCGAGCTTATTTACTGCGTAGCGCGTGGTTCCGAATGCTTCGCAGATCTCATCCAGCTCCTTTCCATCGATCCACATGCCGATGAACCTACGCATCTCGGCTTCGGTCCAGCGCCGGTCATTTCGTGCTTTGATGTTCATTGTTTCACCTGTGCTAAGACTCTCTCTTCGGCCAAGACATGCAACGTCGCTCAAGCGCCTTCTGCCAGCTTGCGCATATCCTCCATAGCGGCTTCGTTGCCGTCATAGAATCGCGCCGGGTTGATGTGATAGCCGCTCTCGTAGTAAATCAACATCGCCGCGAGTTCGGTGTTGTGGAAATCCTCTAGCGCCTTACCTGCAGGTCCAGCGAGTGTTACAATCCAACCCGCGCGACAGTGCGTTGTCTCGCAGGCATGCCATTGACCCATATCTAGAGCCTGGGGCTGTGTAACGGCCTCGTAGAGGCGCTGATGGATATTCTCGATGCGCGGCACAGGCGGAGCGCCGAGCGATCCAGCGACGACGGTCGCGGGGTCGGCGTGCAGGTTCTCGCGATCCTCCAGATGGGCGATATGCGAGCAGCGCGAGCAGCCCGAGCAGCCCGAGCAGCCCGAGCAGCCCGAGCAGCCCGAGCAGCGCGAGCAGTCCGAGCAGTCCGAGCAGTCCGAGCAGTCCGAGCAGCCCGAGCAGTCCGAGCAGCGCGAGCAGCGCGAGCAGCGCGAGCAGTCCGAGCAGTCCGAGCAGTCCGAGCAGTCCGAGCAGTCCGAGCAGCCCGAGCAGTCCGAGCAGCGCGAGCAGTCCGAGCAGTCCGAGTAGCCCGAGCAGTCCGAGCAGCGCGAGCAGCGCGAGCAGTCCGAGCAGCCCGAGCAGCGCGAGCAGCGCGAGCAGCCCGAGCAGCCCGAGCAGCGCGAGCAGCCCGAGCAGTTAGTACAGTTATCGCAATTATTCAGGCTATCGAGCGCCGCCTGCGCGGCTTCGCGCGATCCGAAGTACTGGACGCTGCACCGGTTGCCACGAGCATCGGTCAACCATTCGATTTCGTCAGTCAAGTTATTCTCCTAGGATTTGCGGCCTCGAAGGCGCGCAGGAATTGCTTTCTGAGGGAAGCCCAGACGAATCGCATGCGTGCAGCCGGTGGCTTCGCGCGGAGCGGTGTCAGGCAGGGCGGGGACGTGTCGGTAGCGTCGCCCCTGCCGGGCATGCCGAACGGTCTGAAGGGAGATCCGCAGCTTTTGCGACCACCAGCTATCGGTGAAGCCGCTCGTGCGGATGGCGGCCACCTGGGCATCGGTGAGAATTCGACCGCTCACGATCGCACCCAGATCGTCAGCCGGCGGCGATCTCCCACTGATCCGGCAGTGGCTGATCCTCGAAACCCGCTGCTTGCGCTTCGGCGAGAGCATCTTTCAATGCCCGGTTTTCCGACCGATACGTAGCAAGCTGGGACTGGGTGAATTGAATCGATAGGACATCGCCAGGAGTGGCTGCCCAGCCCTCTGGCGAATACAGAACTCCCTCGCGGATCTGCCAGCCTTCCCAAGCTGGATGGAAGCACCCGAGGTCCCTTTGGAGTACCATCAGGGCGGTCGATGGCGGGACAGCTTGTCCAGCCTTCCAGCGTTTCGCCGTCTTCAATGAGACTTCGCATATGCGCGCTATCTCATTGAGAGAAAAGAAAAATAAGATTTCCGGAGTGCCGCCCATTGGGTCACTCTACGGCATTCTTTCAGATTACATAATATACAGTGTGCGCGCATATGAAGTTCCAAAGACTTACCTATCTAAAGTTAATCCAACATCTTAGATTTATATAGATACTTTTGCGACAACGGACAGTCTGTCCGTGCGCAGACGAGCGATTCTCTTCTTGCGCTCTACCGTGATGTACCGGGCTACAGTGGACATGTGGATGCCAAACTTCTCTGCGCATTGGGCCAGCGTTGCTCCATGCCGGCGCATTTCCCAGAGTTCCTCCATATCGGAGTAGGAGAGAGCGTGAGGTCTACCAAATCCTGAGCGTTCACCCGGCGCGGTATTGGCCCACCGATCCACCATGTTGTCAGCTCGAGTCCCTAGATATAGATGATTCGGATTGCAGCAGGCAGCGTTATCGCAACGGTGATTCACGCAGGCATCCCGAATCGTAATCGGACCGTGAGTCAGGATCCACGCTTTACGGCTTGCTAGGATCGATAGACTTTGATGCGTGGTCAGGCCATGGCCGGCTGGGTGCTTATAGCCAATCCAAGGCCAACACTCATTCTCCCCGCGGCGATCGACCTTGAGCCAGAATTTGTGAGCGATCCAATCGGCTGTCTGAATCACACTCATGCGACCCTCCTGGGGACTATCTTGGATACCGGCCAGGACAATCCGAGCTGCTCCTGAACCCGATCCCAGAGCTCACGTTCGGTGGGGTAGAGGACCCGCATGGCTTTACGGCCATCGCTAATCGCAATCCGCTGATGCTCTGGGATGACCTCGATCTGATCGCGGCTCCAATCCCCCTGGTGATGACCGCGGCACAGGGGCAGGGTGAACCAGTCTCCGGCGCGGCGCCCTCCGATCAGAATGTGGTGACACTCATGGGCAACATGGGGAAGTCCTAGCCATGCACAGGCAACGCAGCCGAGATGCATCATGCGGTCAACCCTGAGTTGCTCGAGTTTGTTCACGCCGCCCTCGATTCGCGTCGAGTTGCGTACTCGGGGTCAGGATCCGGAATCATCACGCCATGCCGTGCGCCAAAGCGCTGGATGAACTCGACGAAGTCCCAGTAATCCTGTTTGTTTAGGACATCTCGTTCACCACGTTCGTCGGTTGTCGTCGTGCGGACTGGCTCGTCCTTGATACCCCTAGGATTGCTCGGAGTCTTGGGGCATGGAACCTGCTTCCAACCCCAATATGCCCCGCATAGGTAATCATGCACGTCGTCAGGGTCGTACCCGATTGCCTTCGCCAGCATCACGCAGCCGCCGCCGCGCTCGTAGGCATTCTGCGGATTGGAGCGGGAGCGTTTGAAGGGTCTAACGATCAACTCCCACTGTTTGGCCGGCTCCAAGGCAGCCAGAAAGGTCGCAATCCGCTGTGCACGAGCGCGGCGCCCCTCACCATCCTCCTTTGGCAACATGATGCTGCGCGGATTCATTACCAAGTGCCCTTGCCGCCAGTCGCTTGAGGGGGCAGGTTCTGGTAGAAGCTTTCAGGTAGATCATCATCCTGAAATTCAGGGTCGGCAGGCGATTCCTTCTTTGCATTCATGCAGGCAACGAACCCGAGGTGAGCGGCGACAAACCACTTCTCCAACTCCTCAGGAGATTTCACCGTACCCGCCGCACACGCATTCCCCACGACGTTTGATACCGAGCGCAGAATATCGGCTTCCGTCACGGTAGAGCCTTTCTCGGTCTCTCCTGCGCCATTTAGGACAGGGCGCCATTTCTGTAAGCCCACAGGCCGTCTACCATTCGGGCCCGCATTACCGAATTCCTCGGCGACGTATTCGACCTTATCGCCTACCTTCATGTTGGAGGTATCGCAGCGGCCAGCAAACATCCACTGGTTGTCGATTTTGACCTTCTGCTTCCCGTTTCGGGTAGTCTCGAAGGCCGTAACGGTTCCGATACTCATAGATCCCTCAGGCGTTTCTGTTTCAGATACAGCTCGTCATATGGCTGACGTTTCAGTTTCTCCGGCATCAGCGGCCCCGAAGTCGGTGGAAGTGGCTCCAGTGGGAGGTAATCTCCGTGCAGATCCAGCAGGCTCCCGATGTGCTCCTGATAGGCCGTTCTGGTTGCGATCGGTACGCGCTTGCCTTTGATCAGCAGCCAGCCTTTCATCGGCTGTCCGGCACTCGCCGAACCAGTCTCGGAGGAGATGGGTTTCGAGGGATCGCATGTCTTTCCCCCAGCGCTCTGCCTCCAACTGCTGTTGGTGCGCTTCGGCTGCACTGTCGATGTCTTCTTGCTCATCGCACATGCTCACTCCGCCTGCCGCTGGGCAAGGTAAGGCGTGTTTATCTGGCCGCGTAGAATCGCAGCTTGCCGACGAGCCAGAGCAATCGAGAGCCAAGCGTCCGCGCGCTTCTGCTCGATCGTCTCGTAGCGCTCTTGCAAATCTTTACTGCGCAGGTCGCGACCGAAAGGGAAGATGCGGAACTTCATACGCGCACCTCGCGCATATAACGGATGAACTCGTGATTAGCGCGCCGCGCAATACGCACGAGGGCCGATCTTGTGAGCGGAGCTCCGGTGACCGCCCTTGCCTCAATCATTCGAATGTTCCGAGACCGCATCCATTCCGCGGCATACCAGCGGTTTACATCCGCCAGCGTGACCGCTGTGGTTTTACCGGATGGACGAATCATCGAAACCTCCCGTCAATTGGCCCTTGGACCTATTTGCGCTCTAGCTATCTTTAGATTCGCCGTAGCGCACCATCACTCTGATAGTCAATGTACAGCAAACTGAACTAGTAGTCAAGCATGCTGTACTAGAAAAGCGCGATGCTGCGGGGCCGGAGCGATAAGACTCAAGCTAATTAGAGCAAGGGGATGCGGGTATGGGCTTTAAAAGAAAGACATTCAGCGTCGAAAATGTTACTTGGATTAGCTTTCCGAAGCGCGCCTCGGACTTCGCGCATTGCCGGTACCGACGGGTCCACGGCTTTCACCCCAGACTAGATATTGTAGGTCCGTGCCGAGTACATCGAGTACGCGAGCGAGGGTCGTAAGCTTCAGGTTCTTGGTGCTGTCATCTTCCCATTGGGAAACTGCGCTTTTGGTGACGCCTACCAATTTAGCGAATTCCGGCTGCGTGTAGCCTCTAGCTACCCTAAGCCGACGTAATCGTTCGCCCATCGTTTCCATGGGATCAGCATAGTGACCCCGCGGAACAGCATCCTTGACTACGCGGTTTAACATGCTGTACTATCTGCAGTATGTACAAAACCGATGTGATCGCCTATTTCGGCGGTAATCAGACCAAGGTAGCTCAGGCAATTGGCCGCACCAAAAGCGCCGTGAGCCAATGGAAGCGAATCGTTCCGCTGGAGTGCGCCATAAAGCTCCAGGCCGTTACCCATGGCGACCTATCGCTAGATATGTCGGTCTACAAACTACCTGCATTGCGTGATCGCGAGAAGGCTCGTCTACCTCAAGGTAGGTCTTGTTAGAAGCACATTAGCATAGTTAAGTATTCTGTACATTGCAATGCAACATAACGAAACTGATCATTTGGATGGTTACGAAACTAACAAGCTAACAATCTCATTTCGGCAGGCATTTGAATGTCACGGTCGCAGTGCCGCTTGCCGGAAATTCGTGGCCTATCTCGATGTTGACCACGTGGATATGCTTGCCAAGCGCGGCGCATTTCTCGTTCGCATGCTTCAGTGCATACGACTGCGCTCCGGAAATTCCACCTTGGGCGGGAGCCGCAGTCGCCCCGGTTTGGTAGGTATCGTCGTCGATCTGCATGACTGGTGTTTGCATCATGCATCCGGCCAGCAGCGCCATTGTAGGGATTGCGGCAATTCTCATACGTCGGTTCCTCTCGCGAGAGCTGGTTATGTAGCAGCTCCAGTGTATCGCGAGGGGAGCCGGCGCCCATCACAGGACTCCTAAGAATGGCGCGCGGGGGTCTCACGCAAGAATCTCAATCTGCGCCCAACCATACGCACGGTCGTCAGCGCCGCGGCGTGCCCGCAAGGGCTGGGCGATTTTCTCCGTCGTGAGCTGGCAGGCAACAGCCTGGGCCATCGAGCAACAGGAAGTCACAGATCCTATTACCCTCCTAGTCCTGCTTTGCTTGGCTAACTACGCAGATGCGGTAGGCGCCAATGCTTTCCCATCAATTGACAGATTAGCCAGAGATAGCCGGCTGGTAATCCGAGCCGTGCAATACCAACTTCGTAAGCTTGAGCGTGAAGGTCTGATTAGGCGAGGCAATCAGGCCATCGCCGCCGCTCACATTTGCCGCGCCGATCGTCGCCCCATTGTGTATGACCTTCTCATGCAACGGGGTGCACCTCATGCACCCGGACGGGGTGCACTAGATGCACCTCGTGAGGTTACGGGGTGCACGGAAACGACGAACGGGGTGCATGAAGGGGGGGTAACGGGGTGCATCCCGGTGCACCCGATCCTCCCTCTTAGATCCTCCCTAAACATAAGAGAGGAAAGCGCCCGAGCGAACCCTACGGGCTCGGGCGCAAAACCAGCGACCAAGGAAGAGCGGGAGGCTTTCAAGCAGCACCTCCGGTCTCTGGCCTTGATGCCGTTGTCACCTCAACAGCGGAAGCGGCCATGAATCAGCCCAAGGGGTACTTCGATCGCGAGGCCACTATCCGCTCGCACGACCAGATGATCGACACCCTGAAAGCTCGCACCCAGCAAGCTGTAGCGCAAAATCCAAACTCTCTGCATTGGTTAGATCCTGTGAAGAATCGAGATGGCAGCGGCCATCAAAACGCCGCGGGTACCGACTACCAGATCCGCAAGACACTTTCCAACGGCCAATGGATTTACTGGGCATGGGCAGGCAAGAAACTCCTGGGGTATTCCGGTGATGTTGAACTCGCCCGATCTCACTGCGAAGCGCATATACGCGGGGGACATCCATGATCACGCTCACCATTCCGGAAGCCTCCCCGAGTTTGAATGAGCTGAAAGGAAAGCACTGGAGTCACCACTATCGATTGCGGAAACACTGGTCTATGCTCGTCCTCGTCGCCAAGAGCGAAGCGCATATTCCCTTTGGGGATGCTGCCGATAAAGTCCAGGTCCGTATTATTCGGGAGGGGAGGCGGCTACTAGACTTCGATAACCTCGTGGGGGGTACGAAGATTTTGACGGATTCGTTACGCGAGCAGCACCTGATTGTTGACGATTCCCCGGCTCACGTGACCCTTACCTACGAGCAGCGCCAGATTCCGAAATCCGATTACCCGCGGACGCTGGTAGAGATCCAGAAAATTTAACGGGTGGTTGCCGAGCGAAAATGTTGCTATATGGGGAGCGGCTTGAAACTTTTGGAGATAGCCGCTCATGTCAACTCCGACCCCCGTCTTCACGTCGCTCACTACCGAAATTGACTGGACCGTCTCCGTGGGTGTCGATGCCAATGGCAATCCTCTACCTGCCGGCGAGGCCCCCGTCAGTTCGACGCTCGGATTTCGTCCAGACGGGAATGCGAGCTTCGGCACCGGCAATTATCAATTCACGCTAAGCGCCGCCTACAGCGGACAGCCTGCTCAGGCCGAGACGATGAAAGCTCTCGCCAACGGCCTCGGGAAGTCTCTACCGCCTGGCAATTATTGGCTGGGCGTGAAGCAGACCGACCAACTCGGAACTCAGACCATCGATAGCGCATGGGTGGAGATCCCATTCTCGATCCCTCCGCAGCCGGTGGCCCCGGCGTCCCCAACCGCCGTCTCTGTCAAATAATCTGCCGCCTACGCAGATGGCTTCCCAAGTATTGCAGCCTCTGCCGCAAGTGCGGATGCCCATAACCTACCAGGGCCGCGTATGGCCATCCTATGCGGCTCTGGGACGGCATTTCGGGCTCTCGCCCGATACCGTGCGGCATCGTCTGGAGCATGCGCGCCCGCTGGAGGTTCGGCGGTTTAACGCGCATGTCCCCGGAGGCCGACGATGACCGATCGCCTGGGCCAAAGCGCGATCCAGGTCCTGGCCGCTTCCGGTACGCGGCAACTCTCGGCTTCCTCGAGTGGGTCTGGGATTGCGATCAAATGGCATCCGGGGCACTACATGGCTTCGAATACCCATTGGGGATTGGGGCAGACGATCAGCTCCAGTGGGTGCCAGGCTGAAATCTCCGCTCTCCTGGGTTCTGGATCCAACGTTATTGGGTATTCGTGGCTTCCGCGGTGGTCTCTCTTTGAAAACACCACGCTCGGCGTCTATGACTTCTCTGCGTTGGATGCGGTCTATACCGCAGTAACGGGAATTTCAAAGCCCGGCGATACCCCGACAGGAAAAAGATTGGTGGTGTGTTGGGAAGGGCTGGTTATCTATGGCAGCTTGATTCCGGTCATACCCGCGTACATCTACAACAATCCAGGAACATACGGCGCTGGATCAGATGGCACGCATGGAGGATATACCAACTTCGTATCCGGTACAGGAGCTACGCCTGCTCTATGGCGATCATCCGTAATGAATCGGTTTATCGCCTTGAATCAAGCAATGGGTGCCCGAATATCGCCCTCCGGGAATCCTTACGAGACTGATCCGTATTTTGAGGGGATCAAGAGTTGGGAACTAACCGCGCCAACTCTAGGGCAGATTGATTACACAGAATCTGGTTATATCGGACAGACGCAGGCATTTTTCCAGGCTGCTGTCTCGGCCTTCCCGCATACCAATATTGTTGGAAACAACAACTACATTGGTGGGGACACACTTGCTTGTGCGAATATGACTTCTTTCCTGCAGAAGAACCGATGCGGGATATCGGCACCAGACTTGTTCGGTGAGACCTGTATCCTGAATCAGGCCGGACTCAACACTGGAATCAATGTCGCTGGCTGTCTCGCTGATGGATTACGAGCCTATATTGGATCAGCCAATGCTGGCGCTTCTTTCCCTGCGGGATTCTCTGACTCACGTGGATTGATGCCCTGTTGGCCAACTATAGAACAACCCGAAATGGATGGGAGTGGATTCCACGGATACGGCTCCCCATGGGTTCCGCAAGATTTC